>Ga0123354_10000983_pt1 | contig 32391 bp, 35 predicted proteins | sample TergutLab28metaG_2_FD_97872 | JGI IMG/M metagenome (GOLD analysis project Ga0123354, IMG submission 97872) | Labiotermes labralis P4 segment gut microbial communities from Petit-Saut dam, French Guiana - Lab288 P4 | ecosystem: Host-associated > Arthropoda: Insects > Digestive system > Gut ... | reverse complement strand
TGTCTTGTCTTGTCTTGTCTTGTCTTGTCTTGTCTTGTCTTGTCTTGTCTTGTCTTGTCTTGTCTTGTCTTGTCTTGTCTTGTTATTTTTCCATGATGTAATTTTACTATTTTTCCCTATCATTTTCAATACATTTTTCGTTTTGTTTATTCAAATGCCAAGCATATGCACTAATGCACTTTGTATAAACAAAACAGGGCGTTCAACGGTAACGGCTTAACTGCATAACATTTGCGTTAGTCACGCTTTTTTTATAGAATGACAAAATAAATGAAGAAAAATAAACCTCTTTTCATAACCATAGAAGGCGGAGAAGGTTCCGGAAAAACAACTCACTCGATACTTCTGAAAGAATATCTTGAAAAAAAAGGCTTTAAAGTACTGCGAACAAGAGAGCCCGGCGGGACTGTTTTGGCAGAATCCATAAGGCAGATACTTTTAAACCCTGAATCTAACCTTACGGCTATAAGCGAGCTGCTTTTATATGAAGCGGCAAGAGCCCAGCATATAAACGAAATAGTAATCCCCGCTTTAAAAAAAGGAAAGATTGTAATTTGTGACAGATTTACCGACGCAACAGTAGCATATCAGGGCTACGGAAGAAAGATTAACCTTTCGCTTATAAATAAACTAAATGCAGCCGCGTCTTTCGGTCTCGAACCTGTTTTGACAATATATATGGACATTGAGCCTAATGTAGGATTAAATAAAGCTAAAAATCTTGATAAAGAATCGTACGGAAAAAGCGGAGACAGAATAGAAAGAGAATCCTTGCAGTTTCACAAAAATGTAAGAAAAGGATATCTTTCGCAGGCAAAAAAATACCCGAAAAGAATAAAAATTATCAAAACAGACACCGATGTAAACAAAACATGGGTATTGATAAAGAAAGTTATTGATAAACAATTAAAAATTAACAAATAACAACAGGGTTTGTTTGTCATACCGGCGAAAGCCGGTATCCAAGCTGCCTTTGAATTTATCCTACGACACAATGAAAATAGATTCCGGATCAAGTCCGGAATGACACGCGACAGAGAGAAAATTCTAAACTTGTACTTTGTTAATTATACTTTGGAGTTTTCATGTTTGAAAACATACTCGGTCAGCAAAAAATTAAAAATATACTGGCAAGCCAGATAAAAAGCGGAAAAATCCCCCACGCTTATATATTTATGGGTCAAAACGGCGTAGGAAAACGTTTTACGGCCGTTGAGTTTGCGAAAATATTAAATTGTTCCGTAAACGATTTTTTAAAAACAGACGCCGGCGCATGCGGAAGATGCCTTAACTGCGAAAAAATATCGAAATATTTGCATCCTGATTTGCACTTTGTAGATTTTGCAAAACAAGCGGAAATGCGCGATGAAGACCTTGAAAAACAAAAATCTCTTAAAATTGATACTATAAGAGATTATATGCAAAAAGAAGTAGCGACAAAAGCGCATGAAGCGAAATGGAAATTTTTTATAATAGAGCCCGCAGAAAAAATGACTACGGAGTCGGCAAATTCGCTCTTAAAAACTCTTGAAGAGCCGCCGGACAATACTATAATAATTCTTATCGCGCGTCATAAAGAAACAATACCGCAGACAATAGTCTCGCGCGCGCAAACGCTTTTTTTTCAGCCGCTGGGACAGAATGAAATTTCGACTTTTCTTATGGTCAGGCATTCATTAACAGCCTCTAAAGCGCAGGAAATAGCGTCGCTTTGCGAAGGCTCAATAGAAGCCGCGGAAAAACTTATTGATGAAAACGAAAGCGAAGGTCTTGCGTTGTGGCTTAAACTTAAAAATGAAAATCTTAATACCTCGGAACTTTTGGAACTTTCAAGAAGTTTGGCAAGAGGCGAAGTTATAGAATACATAGACGCAATGATGGCGGAAGCAAAAAAGGATTTCAGACTTTACCCGTCAAGCGCGATTAAAACTCTGGAGTATTTAAGCGCTTCAAGGGCTTTATTGTTAAAAAATGTTAATGCGCAGACCGTTTTAGATAATTTGTTTTTTGATTTGGCAGAACTTAAAAAAACATCAAAGATGTTTATTAAAATATAGAACGGCAATTAGCAAAGTTCAAATAACAAAGTTCAAATTTGGAGTTTTCGCAAAGCGAAACCCTATTAATTATGTTTCGGCAAAGCCGAAACTCTACAAATTGTTAATTGTTCTTTGTAAATTGTTAATTAAGGAGATGTTATATGATGGCAGTCGGAGTAATGTTACGAAGAATAAAAGATAAAGTTTATGCCGAAGTCGGACATTTGGATGTAAAACCCGGCGATAAAGTAATAGTTGAAACCGATCACGGAACGGAAGCGGGAACTATTTGCGAAAAAGAAAAAGACGTACAAAAAGGCAAAGACCCTATAGGTAAAATTTTAAGAAAATTGACAGAAGACGATAAAAGAAGAATAGCCGAAAATGAAAAACGCGAACAAAAAGCGTTAGGCATCGTTTTACAAAAAGCCGACGATCACGAGCTGGACATGAAGCTTACGTGCGTACAATACACCTTTGACCGGTCTAAACTTTTTGTTTACTATACATCCGAAACAAGAGTTGATTTCAGAGAACTTATAAAAGACCTGGGACATATTTTAAAAACCAGAATACAAATGGTGCAAATAGGCGTACGCGACGAATCGAAAATGGTAGGAGGAATAGGCACATGCGGGCAGGTTTTGTGCTGCCAGAGTTTTTTAAAAGATTTTAATTCCGTAACAATAGATATGGCAAAAGAACAGGATTTGTCTTTAAATACCGCGAAACTTTCAGGACTTTGCGGGAGACTTATGTGCTGCATAGCCTATGAAAACGATACATATAAAAACATAAAAAAAGATTTACCGCATTTAGGAGAAATGGTCTTAACGCCAAACGGCAAAGGAAAAATTGCCGCGATTGACTGTATAAGAGAGCTTATTACCGTAGATTTCGGAGAAAGAGAATTTAAAACTTTCCCCATACAGACTATTAAAGATAAGAATAAAAAAAGCTCTTAAGATTGTCATGCTGAACTTGTTTCAGCATCTAGCCGTTAAAAAAGCTCACAGACCCTGAAACGAGTTCAGGGTGACAGACTGTAAGGAGAACACTAGATGAAATTTTACATAACAACGCCTATTTATTATGTTAACGATGTCCCTCATATAGGACATTCATATACAACAATAGCAGCCGACATTATGTCGCGCTGGAAAAAGTTAAATAATTTTGACGTATTCTTTTTAACCGGAACAGACGAACACGGCGCGAAAATCGCCGCATCGGCAAAAGAAAAAGGCAAAACGCCACGCGAGCTCGTTGATGAAACAAGCGCGAAATTCAAAGAAGCCTGGCAGCTTTTAAACATTTCTTTCGACAGATTTATACGAACAACCGACGCAGACCACATAAAATCGACGGAAACAATAGTCAACATATTGTTTGAAAAAGGATTAATTTTCAAAAAGACTTATCAGGCTCTTTACTGTTTAGGCTGTGAAAGATTTTATCCTGAAAAAGATTTAGATGAAAACGGTTGCTGCCCTTTTCACAAAACAAAACCCGTTCTTCAGGCGGAAGAAAACTACTTTTTCAAACTGTCGGCTTTTCAGGATGAGCTGTTCGCAAGAATTACCGATAAAAACCACAAAGAACACATTGAAATACAGCCTGAAGAAAGAAGAAATGAAATTATAGGCAAAATTAAGCTGGGTCTTGATGACGTAAGTTTCTCAAGAGCGGCAATAGACTGGGGTATTCCCGTTCCTTTTGATAAAAAACAGACGGTTTATGTCTGGGTTGACGCTCTTATAAATTATATAACCGGCGTAGGTTACCCCGACAATATGGACACATTCAACAAATATTGGCCAGCTGACATACATTTAATGGCAAAAGATATTTTGTGGTTTCATTCCATAATATGGACTGCAATTCTTATGGGCAGCGGATTGCCTACTCCTAAAAAAATTTATTCGCACGGATTTTTCACTATTAACGGCGATAAAATGTCAAAATCGTTAGGAAATGTGATATCCCCTCAGCAGCTTGTAGACAAATACGGAGTTGACGCGGCAAGATACCTTGCCGTAACTCTTATTCCTTTTGGACCCGACGGAGATATTTCATGGGACGCGCTTACGTTAAAATACAACACGGATTTGGCAAACAATCTCGGAAACCTTATTTCAAGAACTTTGAAAATGGCTGAGAAAAATTTTGATTTAAAAGTTCCCGACACAAAATCCGATTTGGAACTTGCAAACAAAGTCGCGAAAATTTTAAATGAAGAGTTTACTCCCGAGATGAACGAACTGCATCTGCATAAAGCGTCAGAAGCGCTTCAAAAAGCTTTGACCTTAGTTAACCAGCAGATAGAAAATGACGCGCCGTGGAAGCTGGCAAAAACCGAACCTGAAAAACTTCCGGCATGCATTTTTTCTTATTTGCAGGCAACGGATTTAATTTTAATACATTTGCTTTGCTTTATGCCCGTTTTGTCTGAAAAAATCTGGACAATAACCGGCGCAAGCGGAAACATAACCGAAATCGCAAAAAAATATTTTAAAGATAAAATAATTCCTGAAAACGGCTTTTCCCCTTCAGGTTCGCAGCTTCAAAGTCCGGGAATTTTATTCCCGAGAATTATTGACGACAAATAACAGAAAATGTCATCCTGAACTTGATTCAGGATCTCGTTGTTTAGATTGCGGGTCAAGCCCGCAATGACATATTGGAAATACAAATGATTATAGATACGCACGCTCATTTATCAGACTCAAAATTTGACGCCGACAGAGACGAAGCCGTAAAAAGGGCTTTTGACGCCGGCGTTAATATTATTTTTGAAATAGCCTGCGATCCGGCATACTGGGACAAAGCATTGGAATTTTCCCAAAGAGACAATGTTTATATTTCTTTCGGGGTACATCCGCATGACGCGGCAAAAGCAACTCAACAGGATTTCGACAAACTTGAAGTTCTCTTACAAAATAAAAAAACTATAGCCGTAGGTGAAATAGGACTTGATTATCATTATGATTTTTCACCCAGACACATTCAAAGAGAAGTTTTTGTTAAACAGCTTGATATAGCCGTAAAACACAATAAACCTGTCATAATACACTGCAGAAGCGCGCATGAAGAAATGATAACGCTGTTAAAGAAACATAAAAATCTGCCTAAAGGCGTTTTTCATTGTTTTTCCGGAACGCCTGAGGAAGCAAAAATATATATTGAAATGGGTTTTCTGCTTGGAATTGACGGACCGGTTACTTACCCGAAATCCGACAAACTAAGAGAAACAGTCTCAGAAATACCGCTTGAAAAAATTTTGATTGAAACCGACTGCCCGTACCTTGCCCCGCAAAAATACAGAGGTCAAAGAAATGAGCCTGCGTATGTAACGGAAACTTTAAAAAAAATAGCGGAAATAAAAAATATTTCTTTTGAAGAAGCGGCAAAAATAACGACACAAAATGCAACAGATTTATTTTTAATGTCGTCATTGCGAGGAGTGAAATAACGAAGCAATCCATTTTAAAAGCAACGTGGATTGCCGCGCTTCGCCCGCAATGACAAACAATAAGGAAGTCTTATGAATACCATCTCTTACACTATGGGCAAAAACCTTTACCTTAATATAACAAACAAATGCATGATGGAATGTCCTTATTGTATAAAACGCAAGTGGGATAACGACTTTAACGGAAACGATTTAAAACTTGAAAAAGAACCGTCTGCTCAAGAAGTAATAGACTCCATAGGCGACCCGAAAAAATACGCAGAGATTATATTTTGCGGTTATGGCGACGCCTTAATTAACCCGCAGGCCGTTATAGAAATCGCAAAATGGATTAAAGATAACGGCGGAAATGTAAGAATAAATACGGCAGGGCTTGCAAACCGCTATCACGGTAAAAATATTTTGCCTGAATTTAAAGGCCTTGTTGACGTAATATCTATAAGTCTGAACGGAACAACCGCGAAAGAACACAATGAATTAAACAGACCTATGTTTAAAGAAGAATCTTTTGACGAAATTATAAATTTCGCCAAAGAAGCTAAAAAATATATTCCGACCGTAGTTATTACGGCAGTAGAAATTCCCGGACTTGATATTTCTAAAGTGGAAAAGATAGCTCAAGACGCGGGCGTTTTATTCAGAGCCCGCCCGTATTTAGATGAAAATTGAAATCAAAAAAATCATTCAATTGGCTTCCGTTGCGCTTGGTATTTTAATTTTATCAGGCATTCTTTCTTCAATAAATTTGTCGCGTATATACGCATACATAGAAGTTGACGGAAATACAATTACAATCCCCCCGTATAAGAATATCTCTTTAAATATGACTTTACAAAAAAACAACATAAAACTCGGGAAAGACGATATTATTACCAAAGATATAGATAAGCCGCTAAAACCCAACCAAACCGCAAAAATTATACGCGTGACAAAAGAAAAAAAACGTATAAACGAAAACGCGCCGTTTAGAAAAACGTGGAGCAGAAAATATAATTCAAATTTAAGAAAAACAGAACTGCAAAAAGGCGTTGAAAAAAATACGGTAAAACATGTATTGGACACTCACCATAACGGAGTATTGCATCACAGGGAAGTTTTGAAAGAACATTCCGTAGGAAAAGAATATTACAGACTGGTTCTTTTAACAAAAGACAATAAGCCTGAAAAAATTTACGATTTATCTAAAATGGAAAGAAAAAAAATGGTGGCTACGGCATATTATCCGGGCGACCCGCTTGCGTGGGGTGACGGAACAGTCACTTTTCTCGGTCAGAAAATGCAAAGAGGAATTATAGCGGTAGATCCTAAAGTCATTCCCCTCAAAACAAGGCTTTTTGTTTCGGGATATGGCTACGGTTACGCAGGCGACACCGGCAATCTTATAAAAGGCAACAGAGTGGATTTGGGCGTTAATAATGCTCAGGAAGAACTTTCCTGGATGTTCAGAGATGTTGTTGTTTATATACTGGAACCATCCGACACTTGGTAATTCACAGTAAGCTACTCCGCAGCTAATCTCATCAAACTATTTCTAATACTCAAAAAAATCAAAATTTCTCTTTTTTAATGCATTTTCTTGCGACATAATGCTGTCGCTGGCAATTGCTACAATTATTTATTGAAACAAAAAAATTGGAGAGTCCTATGAAAAATATCACTGTAAAAAAACACTATTTTGAAAAAGGTGAGATAACAAGCGAAATTAAGCAAAAATTGTATATAATGGAAGACTATACTAAAAATGATGATTTCAAGTGTATAAACGCAACAAGCGTAAACGGATATTATCTGTTAGGTTCTGTCGGAATACATTATACGGATTATTATAAAGAAGAAATGTTGTACCCTGATTATGACTTATTGAACATTATAAATGAATTAGAACCTCAAACGCTTATGCAGACTGCGGCATGTTATATTTTTTACCGTTTTCCTTATTATGGCGGTATAAAAGAATTAAGAGCCCGCATACTTAGACACAAAACTGCCGTTGAAAAATATCCTATAATCGCTTCATTATGCAACGATAGTTACGGAGTTTTACTATGGGATTGGCAATTAATTGCCGTATTAAGGTTAGTCAAGTTAATCGAGCTAAGCGAAGCAAAAATTCTTATAAACAACGCCTTTCATAGACCTGACTCGGAAAGTCGGAAAATACTGCAAAAAACCTTTATTTTTGATACTGATATATTGTCGTTGTTTGAAAAAACCTCTTTTTTTAATCATGCCTATTCTCCTAATATCCGCGATGCAGGCATTATTTACAACGCAACGCGCGGATTAAAACAACATATTATTTAAAAGGTATAAAATATATGAAAAACAATAAATTTGCCATTTGTTATGATTTTGACGATACTCTTTTGCCATATAATATGCAGGACAATGAATTAATACCCAGTTTTGGCATAAATAAAGACGATTTTTGGCAAGAAGTTATAGAATACGCCAAAGATTATAATGCCGACACCGTACTTGTGTATATGCTTAAAATCATAGAAAAAGCCGCTGCCTCCAAAAACGTTAAACTTACCAAAGAAACGCTTGCGGGCTGCGGCAGAAAGATAGCGTTTTTTAACGGCGTTAAAACTTGGTTTGAACGGATTAACTTTTATGGCAAAAAATTAGGCGTAGAGGTTGAGCATTACATCATATCTTCAGGACTTAAAGAAATGATAGAAGGCGCGGAAATTGCAGGCGAATTTAAACAAATATACGCATCTTCATACATTTACGATCAAAACGGCGAGCCAAAATGGCCTGCGTTCGCAGTAAACTATACAAATAAGACACAATTTTTGTTTAGAATAAGCAAAGGCTGCTTTGATATTAACAATAACCGGGAAGTAAACAAACTTACCGATAAAAAAGATATATATGTTCCGTTTACCAATATGGTTTATATAGGAGACGGTTTTACCGACGTGCCTTGTATGAAACTGTTAAAAGATAAAGGCGGCAATTCAATAGCCGTATATAACCAAAACTCCTCGCAAAAAAAACATGAAGCCGAAACTTTGCTGAAAGACAAACGCGTAAATTTTATTGCGCCTGCGGATTACGGCGAAAACAGCGAATTAGAAAAATATATTAAGAAAATATTAAATTCCGACAATATTACGCCAAAATTATAACATCCGTCAGCTTTATTATTTCATACCCTCTTTTTTGTAAAACAATAACAGATTCCATAACAAAACTACCATAAGCCAGAAAAATAAGCTTTGGAGTAATATAATTCTATTAATATCAGGTATAATTGAAAAAGACCATAGCTTTATAAGCGCCACAGGTAAAATATACTTATGCTGCCCGGCAATTTTATATTCATATTGTTCGTCATTTCTAAAAAAGCTGCCTATACCGTATATTCTTGGTTTATTTTTATACCGGCTTTCTTTGTAGCCGATATTATTGTAAATTATTTTATCAGGTTCTGATATCTTTGTAATTGAAACTGACACATTACTGTTGTCAGATATAATATCTTCTAAAGTGTTTTTTATGGTTACAATGTCAGCGTCAGGGTTAGCATACAGCATATAAGTATTTAGACTATTAATTAAAAGTCTATCCTTTGAACTTTCATAAAGCGGATTATACACTAAAACACTCCAAATTATTGAAACAACGACAAACGAAACTAAAAAACAATGTTTTGTAATAAAATTTTTCATTTTACTCTCCTGATTTTTAATTAAATTGCATGACATATTTGGAGAAGATATTAAAGACTATTGCATAAAAAACCTCCTTTGTATTTTTCTAAATAATACAAAGGAGGCGCGACAACGTATTGACGCTATAGTTTATGAATTTTTTAGCATAATCAGTAGTTTACTTGAGAATTATAATCTTTTATAATCTCTAAACACTCTATTATTTTTCCTTCAATTTTCTTTAATACTTCATTGTTTGGATTTAACAATTCCGCATAAACATTAGGAGTCCAATTTTCGTATGGCTCCATAAACTTAAATAGCGGCCACCATGGATCAGATGATTTATAGCCGAGTTCTTGAGCTTTGTTTCTTAAATATTTGTCTAAATTTTCATTTAAACTTATAGTAACATGTTCACATTTAGATGACGGGAAACCATATAAAAAACCATTAGACCATCTATGTTCAAATTGGAAACGGATAGTCCATTGCTTTTTTTCATCGCTCAAATTAAAACCGCTATGTCGCGGTTTGTCCTTAGATGTCAAATTATTATCTAAAACAATCAAATTGTGTTTGTCGGCAATTTTTTTAACTTCAGGACTAAAGTGTTCTTTTATAATTCTTTCCGTGGCTGTCTCTACAACGGCGCGAAGCTCCCACGCCGTTAAATAATTATCTTTATCTTTTAGCAAAATATCTATTATTTCGTTTGACATTTCAACACTCCTTGATTGACCGGTCAATATTTTTATTAAATTAATATATTGTTGTATGGTTTCTCTTAACATCGGAAAATTTACAGATTCTTTAAGGCATTCTTTAAGCCATTGTAAAATTTCATCTCCGTATGATATTGAGCTATATTCGCGTCCCTCTTCAAGATTACCCGCGCTTTCTTCACGTGCATCTCGACCGTCTAGAGTTAAGTAAAAAAGTTTATAGGGCTTATGCTTATAATAACGTTCCAGTTGTTTGTTTTGATCGTCAGCATCAATTTTATTTTCAATAAAGATGCTTTTTTTACCGCTTTCTATAACTATATCTACTCGACCGTTATCCAAAGTAACTTCTGTTTTAACTTTTGCATTTTCTAAGGAAAATTCAGTTTCGTTTATATCTAACTTTTTCAAAAATAGTTTTAGAAATGTATTGCCTTTGCTATGGTGTTCTTTTGGATTTAATAAAGCGGCTATAACATTTGAATGCGGAAGTTCAAGTCTTGAAACGCGCAGAATGTTAAAAATGTTAAAGTTTTCTCCGGTACGCTCGGCTATCTCATCGTATTTTTGGCTAATTAAAAAAACTTGTTGCAGTAGCGCTTCTAAATTCATAAATAATCCTTAATACTTTTTTATCTAAAGTCAATTTATCATTTTTTCATTTTATTAACAACTTTCTAGCAGGTTTTTTGATATCTCCACAATTGCAAGATACAGTAAGCATATAAAAAAGAAGAATTTCAGGAATATCTTATTTTTTTAATCTTATTACTTTTAACAAACTCTTCTATTACTGTTTTTTGTTTTGCGGTTATTTCAGAATCTTTTGCTTTTTCTACTTCCAGCTCGCCGTTATAGCAGGCAATTCTCAATATATTTTCTAACAACAATTCTTCCAATGTTAAACCTAATTCCGCGGCTGCTGTTGAATGACTGTTATTCTTTATATCAATGTATTCGCCGTTAGATAATAAAAAGCCTTTTGTATTATCCTTTAGTTTTGAAACTTTGAATATTTCCTTTAATGTTTTTTCTGTATGATTCATTTTTTTGCATCCTTTAAGCAATTCTTTTCAGATCGTCGTTGGTTATCGTTATTTTTTTATCTTTGTTTTCGCCTATTTCAAACAAATAGTCGCCGCATATTTTAGCAAGGATATTTTTTAAACCTCTGGCGCCGGTTCCCGCTTTTATAGCTTTTTGCGCTACTTCCCTAAACAGGTTTTCCTGCGCTTCCAAATCTATATTATGCTCTTTGAATATCTTCTTATATTGTTCAAACACATTATTTTTGGATTTTGAAAGAATCGATATTAAATCGTCTTCGCTTAACGGTTCTAAAACTACTATGTTTGAAAACCGTCCTATAAGTTCCGGCATAAAACCGTATTCAATTAAATCTTGCGGGATTACTCTTTGCAATATATTTTCATTACTTTCTTCACTTGCTGTGTTAGAAATAAAGCCTATTTGCCTTTTATTATCACTTTCTATTTTCAGACGCTTTTTTATAATTTTATCCAAGCCCACAAACGCGCCGCCCGCTATAAACATAATGTTTGAAATGTCCTGCTCGCTTGAACTTGATACTCTCATTGTAGCAAAAGTACTGTATTTGTTACTTTCTATAAGTTTTAATAACTCCTGCTGAACAGATGTACCTGCAATATCTCTTCTGCCTTTATAATCCATTTGCTCGCAAATTTTATCTATCTCGTCTAAATAAATAATACTCGGCGGAAACTGCCCTCTATACCCGTCAATTTTCCGGCTTAGCCTTGTTATTACGGTGTCAACGGAATCGCCTACATAACCGCTTTCGCTCATTTTGCTCATATCTGCCAAATGGAAAGGCAGCTGCAATACATCAGCCAGCACTTGGCACAGATACGTTTTACCCGTGCCTGTACCGCCTATAATTAAAGTATTGGTTTTATCAAGCTTGTCTGTTTTAGCCTTGGCGTTAATTTTACATTTTGTTAAATGTTCGCAAGCAGCGGAACTGATACTCTTTTTTGCCTCATTTTGCGATATTACGTATTTATCTATTTTTTCATAAATCATTTTAGGCATTTTATCTTTTACGGATACGGACATTTGAATATTATTTTTACTTTTTTTCGCGTTTTTTATTCCTGTTAATAAGCCGTATAAATCCTTATTTATGCAAAAGTCACCATTTTCAAGCTTAATACATTTGCTTTTTCTTAAATTCCCGGTTTCGCTCAGCATGTTTATTACTTCAGAACTTTTAACTCTGCCGTTTTGTATAAACTGCCGAAGAAGCCTAGAATAATCTGCGGAACTTCTGAGCGCTATAAAAACATTCAAACCTAAAAACCATAATAAAAATTTTTCAAGCGGGCTAAAATTGTAATTTTTAATTTTTTCTTCAAAAGAAATTTTAATTGCGCTGTTTGTAACTTTAGAGTTTATATTCTCAATATCGGCAATAAAGTCGCTGTATTTCGCATATTTATTACCATCGTCAAATTTCATTACAAGGTCAATGCAATCGTCTAAATAATCGTTATTGCTTGCATAAGACAATTCTTGCTTCTTTGACGTTTCTTTTTCTTCTTGAGTTTTTTGTTCCTGCTCTTTAGACTGTTCCATAGTCTTCCTCCCTATTTTCACTCTTGTTATGGATATATAATACCATTTCATCGCGACAACATTATGTCGCTTCATAAAAATAAAGAAAACCGCCTTGTTTTATGTTATTCTCAAGAAGACGGTTTTGTTTAATGGAAGTACTATTTGTCTTTAAGTTCTTTTTTTCTTTTTTCTAGATAATCTTGCATTGGTTTGGCAAAAAATTTCATAAAATCATCAGAAGATATCAAATCACTTTTGGCATTATTGCATAATGCACAAGCTAAAACACAATTTTCTATTGTATATCCGTTATCGGAGTTTTCATGATATTCGTCAGGGGCAACTTTTCTTTCAATTTGCAATCCTCCGCTTGTAAATTTCTTAGATTTAAAGCTATTTTTCTTATTTCCCTCCAACAAGTCTTTCAAATCTTTTTCTTCCATCCCACAATAATAACACTTTCCCTGTTGCTTTTTATATTGTGAAAAATACCAGTTCAAGAAATTTTTAAAATCGCCAAATCCTTTTTTACGGGACTTGTATTTTTTCTCTATTCCTTCTTCATCTTTAAACTCTGTGTCTGCATTAAATTTGCCAAAAAATTTATTAAAGAACTCTCTTACATCTTTTAATTTATTATCATTGTTAGCCCAAAAATAATCCTGGCTATTGTTAAAATCTTTTTTTGTCTTGCCCTCATAACTATCTAATATGATTTTCCATAGATCATCTTGTTTTCTTTCAACAGAGTAATATAAAAGAACTTTAGCCTCTTCGTCGGTTAATTCTATTCCGGTTTCATTTTGTATCAACTCTTGTAAATCTTTAATTTCCATATTTAATCTCCTTTAACAATTTGTGTTGACGTCAAACAATGCAATGAACCAGCGTATTTAGATATCTTCTCGCAATCAATGCCTACAACATCTTTGGCAGTTAGTACTTTTATTATATCAAATACCTCTTTATCCTGCGGTAAATTGTACTGCGGCACAAATACAGCTTTTGAAGTTTCTAAGAAATTAACGTATATACCTTTTGCGCTTAAAGTATCATAAGGCTCAACATTTACAGGTAATTCAATAATTTTTAAATTTGGATACTTTGAATTTATTATTTTAAAACACTTCTCCGAATGTTTTTTTGTGATTTCATCTATATCATACGACTTGTTTAGAAGTAAAATGTCATCTCCCAAAAACTGCATAAAACCGTCTATATGGCAGAACGGATCATACGCTTCGGGTAATCTTGGCAGCCAAACAATATCTGCTAAGCCTAGGCTTTCTTTTAGCAGGCTGGAAAGATTTTCATATGAAGTGTTTTTAACAGTTACGCTCTTTTCAAAAGCAAAAGCTATGCCTTGGCTGTTTACAGTTAAGTTGCCGCCGTCCATACGCACAGGCAAATCCTGCGCTTTAGGAAATTCTTTTTTTACTGCCGTTCTGATTTTGGCATAAAAATTTTTGAGGAACCCGCGATTATAAGTAGGATCATAAAACAAATTATACAGCTTGCCGGTTTTAACGTTTTCTATGGGCAAAAAATCCCTCACCCATATATCGGGCAGACTTACACTTTCGCAAGTATGGTACTTCTCTGCGATGTTTTTGAAGTTAAGATAAAACTCCTTAAATTCAGGATAAAGTTCATCAACTTCTTTATTGGGTTTTGCTGTAAAAATAATTTCTTTCAAGATATTATTGTCCTTTTATGTATTAATTTGTCATTCTGGAACAAAGTGAAAAATCCACACATGCAAAGACAACCCTCACCCTGCCCTCTCCCGCAAGGGGCGAGGGAAACAACAGATGGATACATTCGGGAGTTTGTCCCTCAGTATGACGGCTCAATACTGATTCTTTTATATTTTTAAATAATTTCCACTTTCCAAACAATCGCAAAAAATTATCTTGCCGCCGGATATTTCCATTCTTCCTATTTTCTCAACTCTGTTATGACCTACGACTTGAATGAAGTCTTTTAAAGGGTCATTTCCGATTTCACAAATATCAGACCAGAACGGTCCGCCGTTTTCGTTTAAACCTCCGCGAAAATTTTCACTTGCGTAATAGAGGGTGTTTTCCTGTTCGGAGTTTTTGGGATTATTTAACTGTTTGGCGATATTTTTCTTTATGTCGCCTTTGAAGTCATTTATAAACCAGTCGTTTGTTATACCGGCATGCGTAAAAATCGTCTTGCCATTTTGATAAGCAAATTGAAACAATTTTCTGTTGTCCATAAAAAGTTTTTCCGCGACAGGGGCAATTTCGTAATTAAAGCGTCCCGCATTAAGAGCTTTATTGTCGAAATAATGCAAGTCGTGATTGCCCAACAGCAAAACAACATTTTTTGGGCGGTCTTTTTTAAGTTTAATAATTTCACGCAAATTATCAAGCAGTATTTTGTCTGGTATATCAAGATATGGGTCTAAGTAATCGCCCAAGAAAACAAAATCCGCAGACAGATTATCTTCAACAACATTTTTCCATAAAGTAAGCCCGTGAATGTCCCCAAAAACAAAAACATTTTTATCAGCCATAAAAAAACGCCTCCTTTGTCTTTTCTATATAATACCAAAGGGGCGCGACAACGTATTGACGTTTAAGTTTTTAGTTTTTAGAAATCTTTTATTTCTTTTTCAAATTCTTCTCTTGTGATTTTCAATAAATCTATTACCTGCCTTATTACATAAAAAGGGACTTCTTTTCCGTGAATAGCAATTGTTATTGAGCCGCCGCCTTTATCTTTTTTGTAAATAGCATGACTGCCCGTCTGACGGCGTTCATAATAACCGTACGATTCTAAAAATTTGTTAAAGTCATGAATTTTTACTGTTTCTAACAGGCCCACAATTATGCCGCCGGGGGAATACGTATATGAACTGTTGTACTGGCAAGAATTTCGAGAGGTATTTTTCTAAATTCATCTCTGGGAGTAACTTCCGTAGGAGTAACTTTCCAGCCTAAAGCTTTTAAATCTTTTCTTATTCCGTCTTCAACCGCCACTTCAAGCCAAAGCTTAAACGCCTCATCAAATCTTCTTTTGGCTTTGGCAAGAGTGTTTGCATGAGTTATTATACGCAAAGAAGGACATTCAGCATAAATATATTTGTCTCCGTTATGCTTAAAAAAATACACTGGAACAGACACGCTTATGGATATATTCTTCTTTGACATAAAAACTCCTTTTAACGGCAGACACTTCGACTTCGCTCAGTGTGACAAACATCTAAAATTTCTTAACTTCTTACTATTTTTACAATTTTAAATTTTGCTTTTCCGGCAGGCAGTTCCACGGTTACTGTTTCCCCAGCTTTATGCCCTAAAAGCCCTTGAACAAGCGGCGATTGTACCGATATTTTGTTCTCGGACGGATCCGCTTCCTCTAAATCTACTATAGTATATTCGTAATCATCACCGTCTTCATCCTGAAGCGACACGGTAACGCCTATAAAAACTTTATCAGGGTCTATATCTAAATTTTCAATAATTTTTGCGCTGGAAATTTTTCTGTCCAGTTCTTCAATTCTGCGCATAATATTTGTAAGAGTTTCTTTGGCTGCGTGATATTCGGCATTTTCCCTTAAATCGCCGTGTTCTCTGGCTCTGGCGATTTCTTCCTGAACCAAAGGTTTTCTTTTTTGTAAGTCTGTCAGTTCTTTTAAAAGTTTTTCTTTTCCTGCTTTTGTTAAATAAATTGCCATATCTAACTCCTAACTCTTTGCTTTATCATTGAAACAAGTTTTTTTACCCACATATCGGGCTTAACCTGTCCTATAATTTTTCCGTTTTCAAACAAAACGCCCGTATTTTTTCCGCCTGCTATACCTAAATCCGCATCTTTTGCTTCTCCGGGACCGTTTACAACACAGCCCATTAACGCGACTTTTAAAGGCTTTTTGAGTTTCTTTAACTCTTTTATTTTAGCAATTTCTTTTTCTGTTTCGGAAACAATTTTTATCAAATCTGTTTCCGTTCTTGCACATGTAGGACACGAAATAATTTCTATCCCCGCGCTCCTAAGCCCCAAGTCCTGAAGCAGTAAATATGCAGTTTTAACTTCTTCAACAGGGTCTGCAGTCAAAGATACTCGTATTGTATCGCCAAGCCCGTCGTAAAGCATTATACCAAGCCCCGCGCTTGACTTTATGGTGCCTGAAAATATTGAACCTGCTTCCGTAATACCTAGATGCAAAGGATAATTTCTTTTTCCGGCAAAAATTTTATATGCCTCAACCGTAGTAGAAATATCAGAAGCCTTTAATGAAACCGCTATATCATAAAAGCTAAGCTTTTCCAAAATATGAACATGCTCCATAGCGGATTTAGCAAGCTCTTTGGCTCTGTCGGAAACCGTTTTATAATTGTGAACAGCCTTTAACGACCCCGCATTTACGCCGATTCTTATAGGAATCCCTGCGGCTTTCGCTTCTTTTACAACCGCTTCCACTCTGTCTTTAGAACCTATATTTCCGGAATTAATTCTTAATTTATCTATACCCTGCTTTATTGCTTCTAAGGCGATGCGATAATCAAAATGAATATCAGCCACTAGAGGAATTTTTATATTTTTTTTAATTTTTTGTACATTTAAAGCCGATTCCATATCAGGCAAAGAAACTCTGACAATTTCGCATCCGGCTTCTTCAAGCTGCTTTATCTGTTTTACCGTAGATTTCCAATCGCATGTATCGGTATTAGTCATTGACTGCACCGCGACAGGCATGCCGCCGCCGATGACAACTCCGCCGACATTAATTTTTCTGGTTTGGTTTCTTTTGTAAAATTTCATAAAAACAATTAATAAATAATAGAGAATAATGAGTAATTATTGTTGTGTTTTCGCTCTGCGAAAACTTTCTAATATGTTTCGCCTTTTGGCGAAACTCAAAAATTATTATTTATTCATTATTAATTATTATTTTAATCTCCTTAACAAACAAAACAAGTTAATTACTTACCGAACAGTTTTCCTATTCCCAACCTTAACAAATCGCTGTAAGTCGCAAATATAAAAATCGCGCCTATCAAAACTAATCCTATGGTATTGTAAATCTGTATAACTTTAGCTTTTATCTTTTTTCTTGTAATACCCTCAACGGTAAACAAAACTATCATTCCGCCGTCAACAAGAGGTATCGGGAAAAGGTTAAACAAACCTAAAGCAACCGAAATTATTGCTATCAGCCTGAAATAATCCTGCGCGCCTGACTTCGTGGCTTTTGCCATAACCTGCATAACGCCTATCGGACCTGCTATATCAGGTTTTTCCCAAGATATTATTTTATCTCCAAGATACATAACCGTCATAAAAGTTTGCGCTATGACAGTATCTACGCCCAATACAATTGATTTAAAAAATCCTGCCTGGGTTGTAACAATCGCAGGAGAAATTCCTATAGCGCCATATCCGGTTACGGGATTTTTTGCAACAGTCATATTTAAATCAAAAGAATAAGTGCCTCTTTCAATAACAAACAAAGTTTCTTTTTCTGCTCTGTCTTTTAAATTATCGCTTATGTCTGCCCACGATTTTATCTTAACGCCTTCAATAGAGGCGATTCTGTCGCCCGGCAAAAGTCCCGACATAGCGGCAGGATAATTTTCTAAAAGCGTCCCGACATAAGAATCGGGAGACATTTTAGTTACGCCCCACAAGTTAAACATTACCGCAAACATAATTACGGCAAGAATATAATTATACAAAGGACCCGAAAACGCTATAAATATTTTTTTATACCACGGTAAGGCTAAATATTCCCCTTCAGCGCCAGTCACTTCGTCGGGATTATCTCCTGCCATAGATACAAAGCCGCCAAAAGGAATAGCTTTAATACAATACTTAGTGCCTTTATATTCGTACTTTATTAAATCGTTTCCAAAGCCAAAAGCAAAAGTCAAAACACGTACTTTGCATAATTTGGCGGCAATAAAATGCCCGAGTTCATGTACAAAAATTAAAAAACCCAGCCCGAACAAAACGCCAAGTATCTGAAGAATAATCATCATTTCCGTTTTCCTTTATTTATCAAGTCATTGGCATAGCTTCTCGCCCACGCGTCTGCCGCGATAAAATTGTCTATTGTCTGCTTCTTGTTTATTTTATGAGACTTCATTGTTTTTTCAACTATCTTCGCGATATCGGTAAATTTTATTTTCTTGCCTAAAAAAGCGGCAACCGCCGTTTCGTTTGCCGCGCTCATAACAGCAGGCATGGAATAACCTTTTTTTGCCGCGCCATAAGCAAACTTTAGGCACGGAAATCTGTTGAAATCCGGTTTATAGAACTCAAGTTTCCCTTTTTCCGCAAGATTTAAAGGTTTTATATTTGATTTTATTCTTTCAGGATAACTTAAAGCATACTGTATAGGAAGACGCATATCAGGATTTGACAACTGCGCTATTACCGAGCCGTCTATAAACTCTACCATAGAATGAACAATCGACTGCGGATGTATTATTATCTCTATTTTTTCTATAGGAATACCGAATAAAACCGACGCTTCTATCGCTTCAAGACCTTTATTCATAAGTGTAGCGCTGTCAATGGTAATTTTTTTACCCATTTTCCATGTAGGATGGTCTAAAGCCTGCTCAACCGTAATATTTGAAAAATCTTTTTCGTACTTATAAAAAGGTCCGCCTGACGCAGTAAGTATTATCTTTTTTATCTGCGATCTTTTTTCACCGGTACAGCATTGGAAAATTGCGGAATGTTCGCTGTCAACAGGCAAAACTTGGACTTTTTTCTTTTCGGCAAGACTCATTATTTCTTTACCTGCCATAACCAAAACTTCTTTATTTGCAAGCGCGATATCTTTTCCCGACTCAATTGCTTTTATAACGGGCTGAAGTCCGGCGGCTCCGACCATTGCGGCAACTATCATATTTACTTTTGAATCAGATACAATTTTATTAAGCCCGTCCGGACCGTAAAAAACTTCTGTTTTTATTTTGTTGTCAAAAAGCCATTTTTTTAAGTTTTCGCACTCTTGTGAATCTCCTACGCAAACAGCTTCAGGCTTAAATTTTTTTATTTGTTTTTTTAAAAAGTCAATATTAGAATTAACCGACAAACCATAAATAGATACACCATTTTTCATTTTAGAAACGGTATCTAAAGTCTGTACGCCTATTGAGCCTGATGAACCCAAAACAGTTATTCTTTTCATGGATTTTATTTAAAAAAGTATAAGCAATAATATACTGCGGGAGCGGCAAAAATATAGGAATCGAATCTGTCGAGGAAACCGCCATGTCCGGGAATGATTGTTCCGGAATCTTTTATTTGTCCGTCTCTTTTTATTAAAGACTCGGCAAGATCTGAAAATTGCCCTATTATTGAAATTACAAATCCCAAAATAATCGCGCTTTTTAAACTTAAAATATCCTGCATAAAAGTATATTTGCACAAAACAACCGTTAAAATACCAAATACAACTCCGGCAACCGCGCCTTCTATTGTCTTTTTAGGACTGACATTCGGAGCTAATTTATGTCTACCAAGCGTTTTGCCGAAAGCGTATGCAGCCGTGTCTAAAACCCATACGGTTATGAAAATTAAAAATATCAATTTCATTCCGGCGCCGAGAATTTCTCTTATATAAACCATATACATTAAAGAAAGAGGCAAAAGAAACGCGCCTAAAAAAGATACGGAAATTCTTGCGACGCACATATCGGTATTTTTGCCGAAAACTTCTACGGCAAACAAAATAAAAAGCATAACAATCGCCGCCGCAAGAACTTTATCGCCATAAGAAGAAAAATATATAAAAACAAAAAATAAAACAGACATTATAAGAGATAAAATTTTATGCGGGTTATACTTTTGCGTTATATTCATATATTCCAAAACGCAAAAAAACGATATCAACGCCATCATTATAAAGAAAAAAATCCCGCCGAAATAAATACCGGCAAAAATCAATGGTATGCCGATTAAAGCTGTAAAAATACGCGTTGATAACATAAAAGCCTCATAAAATAAAGTGAAGAGTAGAGATTGAAAAGTGAAAAGAATGAATTTTCGCTTTGCGAAAACGTAAAATAAGTTTCGGCTCTGCCGAAACACAGCATCTTAACTCTACACTCTCAACTCTTAAATCTGTCGTTATATTCCGCCGAAGCGGCGTTCTCTTTTTTGAAACTCTGCTATTGCCTGCTCCAAATCTTTTTTTGTAAAATCCGGCCAAAGTTTGTCCGTAACGTAAATCTCGCTGTAAGCTATCTGCCAAAGTAAAAAATTTGATATTCTATGCTCGCCTGAAGTTCTTATAAGCAAATCAGGATCAGGCTGACCCGCAGTATATAAAGAATCTGAAATTTCTTGTTCAGTAGGATTATTAATCCCTTTTTTTGCCAAATTTTTAAAACATTCTATCAATTCTTGTCTGGCGCCGTAATTTAAGGCAATATTTAACTGCAAACCTTTATTTTTGCTTGTTAAATCAAGAACTTTTTTGATTTCATTTTGAACTTTTTCGGGAAGCGCCGATATATCACCTAATATTCTTAAACGAACGCCGCTTTCGGAAAATTCTTTTAATTCTTTTTTAAGAAACTGCAGCAGCAGAGTAAATAAAGCGTTTATTTCCGAAACCGGCCTTTTCCAGTTTTCAGTAGAAAAAGCATACAGGGTCAAAACCTTTATATCAAGACTTGTTGCCGCCTTGACAATTTCTTTAACGGTTTTGACCCCCTGCTTATGACCGAAAATTCTGGGTAAAGACTTTTTCTTAGCCCATCTGCCGTTGCCGTCCATTATAATGGCAATATGCTTCGGCAGTGTTGAAAAATCTATTTCGCTCAACTAAATTTCCTTACCACCCGGTTAAGGGTTTTTATTATTCTTTCGAAATTGCGCTGACAGGACAGCTTCCTTCACAAGCTCCGCAGTCTATGCATTTGTCCGCTTCAATAATATATTTGTCATCTTTAGGAACAATAGCCGTAACAGGACAAGTTCCTTCACAAGCTCCGCATCCTACGCACGCTGCAACATCAATTTTGTAAGCCATTTTAAACTCCTTTTAACTGCGTTTTTTGTCTTTTATTCGTAATTTGTAATTGCCGTTTTTATATCTGCATTACTTCTTTTTCTTTTAATGCTATCATTTCGTCTATTTTCTTTATGTATAAATCAGTTACTTTCTGGGCTTCAACTTCTGCTTTTTTCTTGTCATCTTCGGTTATCGTTTTATCTTTTTCCGCTTTTTTTATGTTGTCTACAAGAACTCTTCTTTCATTTCTTACGGCAACTCTGTAATCTTCCGCAGTCTTATTAATTGATTTAACAATATCTTTTCTTCTTTCTTCAGTAAGTGGCGGAACCGAAATACGCACAACTTTGCCGTCGTTTATAGGCGTATAGCCTATTTCCGCTTTTATAATCGCTTTTTCTATAGCGCCTAACTGAGAAGCGTCCCAAGGTCTTATTTCTATGGTCTTAGCGTCCGGAACGCTTATTCCGGCTATCTGGTTTATCGGCATAAGAGAACCATAACTTTCAACTTTTATATCTTCTATTACCGCGGCATTAGCCCTTCCGGTACGAACCGAAGACAAATCATGTTTAACTTTTTCAATGGTTTTTTTCATTCCGTCTTCGCTTGCCGTAAAAAAAGAATTTAACTGCTGCATATAAACCTCCGCTGCAATTCGTAATTGCCGTTATTTTACTAAAGTTCCTATCTTATCGCCGTTTAAAACTTTGCGTAAATTGCCGTCTTGATAAAAATCAAACACGGAAATAGAAATACCTGTCTGCATACATAAAGAAAAAGCTTCCGGGTCCATAATCTTTAAACGTTTTTCTATAGCTTCCGGAAAAGATAAAGAATCGTACTTAACCGCATTCGAGTCTTTTTTGGGATCCGCGCTGTAAATTCCGTCAACCTGAGTGGCTTTAAGAAGCATGTCGGCTTTTATTTCTGCCGCTCTTAACGCTGCTGTGGTATCGGTTGTAAAGAACGGATTTCCCGTACCTCCGGCAAAAATTACTATATAACCTTTTTCAATGCACCTTACGGCTTTTTGCCTGTCAAACGGCTCCGCAAAGCCGCTTACTCCGCAAGCTGAAAAAACTTTAGATTTCAATCCTGCGCTTTTCAAAGCGTCATTTAAAGCAAGAGAATTCATTACCGTGGCAAGCATTCCTATTTTGTCGGCGGTAACTCTGTCCATCAATTTACCTGCTCCGCGCCACAAATTTCCGCCGCCGACAACTATGGCAAGCTGAATATCATTTGTGTCTAAAGCAGATTTAATTTCCGACACTGTTCTTTTCAGGCTTTCCGAGTCTATTGACGACTCGCTGCCTGAAAGAGACTCTCCCGAAAGCTTTAAAAGCGCTCTTTTTGACGCCATTTTTATTCTTCTCCGAGTTTAAATCTCGCAAATCTTCTTATAACTATATTTTCACCGATTTTGCCTATTTTTTCATTGACCATATCTTTAATAGTCGTTTTTCCCGAAGCGTCTTTTATATAAGTCTGGTCATAAAGACAAATTGTCGAATAAAATTTTTCAATTTTTCCTTCTATAATTTTATCCCACGCTTTTTCAGGTTTTCCTTCTTCTTTAAGCTGGGCTTTGTAAACGGTCTTTTCGGCTTCCAAAACTTCCGCAGGCACTGCTTCTCTGTTTACATACATAGGAGACATAGCCGCAATCTGCATGGCAATTTCTTTTACCAAATTTTGAAAATCATCGGTTTTCGCGACGAAATCGGTTTCACAGTTTACTTCAACCAAAACACCGAGCGAACCCACGCCGTGTATATATGAATAGATCAAGCCCTGCTTTACCGCTCTGCCCGCTCTTTTTACAGCGGAAGCCATTCCTTTCTCTCTGAGCCACTGGCATGCTTTGTCCAAATCGTTAGCCGTTTCTTTTAAAGCTTTGTTGCAATCCGAAATTCCGGCACCCGTCATTTCTCTTAGTTTTGTTATAAGTTCAAGACTCATTAGTTTAATGCTCCTTCAGGTTTTATTTCTTCGGCAACTGCCGCAGCTTCTTCGGTTTCATCTTCTTTCTTTTCCGTTACGCCTTTACCTTCCAAAACAGCGTCGGCAACTATAGAGCAGAAAAGTTTTACGGCTCTTATAGCGTCATCGTTTCCGGGAATTACATAATCAACCAAATCCGGATCACAGTTTGTATCGCATACCGCAACTACGGGAATACCAAGTTTTCTGGCTTCGGATACCGCGGTAGATTCTTCGTGCGGATCTATAACAAACATAAGTCCCGGAAGTTTTGACATATCCTTAAGACCTTCCAAGGATTTTACAAGTCTTAGTCTTTCTTTTTCTATCTGTGACTGTTCTTTTTTGGAAAGGACTCTGAAAACGCCTTCTTCTTTCATTTTTTCTATTTCTCTGAATCTTGCGATTGATTTTTTAAGAGTTTCGAAATTCGTAAGGGTTCCGCCGAGCCATCTTTCGGAAACAAAAAAAGCTCCGCAGCGTAATGCTTCTTCTTTTACCGGCTGCTGGGCCTGTTTTTTTGTTCCTACAAATATGATTTGTCTGCCTTCGGAGACGAAATCACGGACAACTTTGTAGTTCTTCTTCAGTTCTTTGAGGGTTTTTTGAAGATCGATGATGTGGATTTTGTTTCTTGTTCCGAAAATAAACTTCGCCATCTTCGGGTTCCATCTTCTTGTCTGGTGTCCGAAATGGACGCCTGCTTCCAACAGGGCTTTCATTGTAATGTTAGCCATTTTGCTGCTCTCCTTTGGTTTTTACCCTTTCCGTATCCCGGATTGAAGGGCTCCGCAAGGAAACTTTGTTTCCCGGGAACATTGTTCCCTTCGCGGCTTCCGCAGTTTTCAATATCCGAAACTGATAATTTATTATCAGACCTTCGGCAAATCCGACTGCGTGCTTATTTGCTATCAAACGCCAATAATTTTACAAAATAAAACAGAAAAACTCAATATATGTATTTAATATGCTTTTTTCATCACAATTTTATTTTTTTCAGGGTTTTAAAATCTGTCTGGTCTATCTGTAAAGAAGTAACGGAAATATAACCTTTCTCAACCATATCTATATCGCTTCCCTTATTTTTGCCGCCGGAAAAAAATCTGCCTGTAAGTTTATAACTGAAATTTCCTTTTTTATCCGCTATTACAGCTATATTTTCATTATAATCATTTAATCCCAGCGGAACAACTTTAATTCCCTTATAGTTTTTGGGGATATTTATATTAAGGCATACGGCTTTATATTTCTTCTTATTTTTCAATATCTTTTCCGCAATCTGCCTTGTTGCTATTGCCGAGCGTTTGTATTCCTTAGAATGCATTTCTGCGGCAGAAACAGCAATAGACGCAATACCTTTCATAGCGCCTTCTCTTGCCGCGCCAACCGTACCGGAATAAATTACATCCTGCCCCATATTAGGACAGGTATTTATCCCCGAAATAACCAGATCAATATTATCTTTTCCGAAAGCCAATAAGCCATATTTTACGCAGTCTGCCGGAGTGCCGCCTGCCACGGCATAAAAATCTTCAGCGACTTTTGCGGCTTTTTTATATTTTGAAAGAGTTATAGCATGACCTGTACCGGACATTTGGCTTTTCGGAACCACAACATAAACTTTCGCTATTTTTGACATTTCTTTAATCAAAGGACGAAGCCCGGGACCGTTTACGCCGTCATCATTTGAAATTAAGACTCTATACATTTTTTTATCTCTCCGAAAATTATTTCCTGAGGAAAGCTTTCAATGGGCAATTTCGCCTGAGAACATTCCGAGTTTGAAACAATCTGTTTATTTTGATTGGATTTAAGTTTTTCTATAAGCGATACAAGAGCTGATACTGAAAGATTTTTTTCATCTATAATTTCCACAACTCCGTCTTTCTCAATTTCTTTCGCATTGTAAAACTGGTGATTGTCCGACGCGGACGGATAAGGAATTAAAACCGCAGATTTTTTTAACATTTTTAATTCAAAAACCGTTCCAGCCCCGGCGCGGCATATTACAATGTCGCTTGCCGCATAAGCGTCTCTTATATCGTGCATATAATCGAAAATTTTATATGAAGCTTCATTGCAGTTTTTGCTTCTTATATAATCATGATTCTTTTGTCCTGTGATATGCAAAGTCTGTGTTTTTTCTTTTAAAGATAACTCTTTAACCGCGTCAAAAGCGATTTCGTTGATTTTTGCCGCGCCTAAACTCCCGCCGAAAATCAATATGGTAAAAATGTCGTTTTCAAAATTAAATTTACGGCAAACGTCGAATTTAGAAATTCCTGAAATATCTTTGCGTACGGGATACCCCGAAAAAAATATTTTTTTTCTTTTAAAATATTTTTCAGAATCTTTAAAACTAACAAAAGTTATATCGGCAATCCTGTTTAACAATTTGTTTGCAACTCCGGGAAAAACGTTTTGTTCGTGTATAAAAGTTTTAATTTTTAAAATTTTTGCTGCAAAAACCGGCGGAACAGAAATATATCCGCCCGTGCCTATAACCGCAGCGGGTTTAATTTTTGAAATCAGTTTCAAAGATTTAAAAAATGAAAAAATAAGCTTAAAGAAGAAACTTACAAAACGAATTGAAAATCCGCGAGGCATGCCGGACAAATTAAAAGTCACAAAATCAAAACCGCTGTTTTTCATAATATTTTCGGAAGCTTCATTATTGCTTATGAAAAACATAACCTGATACCCGTTATCTCTAAATTCTTTTGCCAAAGATATTCCCGGATATATGTGCCCGCCTGTACCGCTTGCGGCAATTATGACATTTTTATTTTCCACTTTTCACCTTTTTCATTTCGTATTGCGACAAATTTATTAAAATCCCGGCCATTGTCATAGTGGCTATAAGAGAAGATCCGCCGGAAGATATAAACGGAAGCGTTATTCCTTTAGCGGGAATATTCCCGACCGCTACTGACAAATTAATAAGCGCCTGATAAACAATTGTTAAGGTTATTCCCAGCGCCAGAAATCGGGAAAAATCATCCGGAGCGTTTTTACTTATCTGCATACCTTTATATAAAAGAAACAGAAAAAAAACTAACACTAAAGATGAACGCACAAAACCAAGTTCTTCACCGATAATTGCAAATATAAAATCCGTGTGCGGCTCGGAAAGGTACGCTCTTTTTATTTCGCCGTTGCCAAGCCCTTTGCCAAAAAGTCCGCCCGAACCTAAAGCCTGTATAGACTGTTTAACCTGCTCAACTTCTCTGCCTGTGCTTACTAAAAGTTTATCAATATTAAAAACAGAATCTAAATAAACTCTGTACCTCGTCATCCTATACGGTTTTCTTATTATTTCTATGGTTATAAAAGAAAGCCCTGCGGCAAGCAAACCTAAAATCCATCTGAGCTTAATACCCGCGCAAAAAAGCAGAGAAAAGGATACTGCAAAAATTAAAGTTGATGTTCCTAAGTCCGGAGATATCGCTATCGGGATTATCATCACGAAAAGCATTGCGACAGGAACCAGAGTAGTTTGCCATTTCTCGTAAAAATCTTTTCTTCTGGCTAAATAATCGGAAATAAAAATAATAACCGCAATTTTAGCGATTTCAGACGGCTGGAACGGAATAAATCCGATATTAATCCACCTTTTTGAACCGCCCTTTGCCATCCCGAAAATCAAAACCGCCAAAAGCAAAACAAAAGTTAAAATATAAATATATTTCGCGTATTTTTGATAGAGTTTATAATTAATCAGAAATGCAGTAAGACACATTCCGCCAAAGCCTATAATGGAAAAAATTAAATATTTTACAAAAAATTTATATGGAGAGGCCCATCTTAAATCAGCCATTATAGCGCTTGACGAAAATACCATATAAGCGCCGAAAAGAACCGCCGCTAATATAAGCAGCATTAAATTATAATCGTATTTTTTGGGATCGAATTTGAAATTTAACATTTTAGAAGTTGAGAAGATGAGAAGTTGAGATGTTCGGCAACAGCGCTACTGCTCATCATACCATCCTCTCATCTTCTGTATTTGCCTTTTGTATTATCTGTCGTAAAAACCGATAATTTCGGTTGAAAATTTATAATTTAACCCGATATTTCCGTAATAACCCGATTGGGTTGACGACATAGAGTAATTGAAATTAATATAGGCGCTGAATGCCGATGATATATCGTATAAACCGCCAACGCCGATTCCATAGTTTAACGGATTATTTGAAACACCCTTTATTTCAAGTTCATGCTCGCTGTTTTTAAATTTTCCGGTAAATTCCCCAGTTGCCCCAATTAAAATCGCATCCATCCTGACTTCTCCATACCATTTCATCCTCATTTGGGTTCCGTTATTAATTTGCAAACCAAAACCTGCGTTAGCTCTGTTATACGAGCCTGCGTATAAGGTTAAATCCGCTGCGCTTGTAGAAAAATTTACTCCTGTTTCACTAAATTCATTTGTCGCGACAAATGAATAATCAAGACCGGCAAAAGGTCTGAAATAAACATTATTCCTATAATAGTAATCATATCCCGCTTCCGCTGAAAGATTTAGACTGTATCCGACAAAAGAGGCTTTTGTTGTTCTGTTGAGATATCTTATTTCTCTTGAAGAATCGTAATTTTGCCTTCCCCCGACAATCATAAATTTCGCTTCAACATCATTTTCAAAAAAATAAGAGCCGTATCCGCCGACAGTGTATCCGTCTATACTTATTTTATCATTGTTTTGAGAGGCGCTTGTGCCGACGTATCCGGCGCTTACTCCAAATATATATCTTTCATCGCGCATTGTGTCAAAACCGACGAGAAACCCGCCGTTTGACGCTTTAAAATTTCCGGGAGAATCCACGTCTCCTTTATATAAATTTGACGAACCGTAACCCTGAATCCAGACATTACGTTTAATCGCACTGTCATTGGCGATGAAATAACTTTTTTTAAGTCTTGATAAAATATTGTTTTTAGAAGCGTTTAAAGCTGAGATTGTCACGGCATTGGCATATATATGACCTGAAATATCGTTTAAAGCGTCTTTTTTCTCAAGCTCGCTTGAAAAACCGTCAATGACATCAATAATATAAAATAAATCGTCAACAGCATTTCCATAATCCCTGTCTAAGGCCAACGCAACATTAAGCTGGTTTTCGGTAAGACCCTGTATGGCGTTTAACTGATTTATAAAAACATTTAAATTTGCATTATTCCAGCTTGATGAACTTGTTATGTTTGAATCTGTTTTATAAGTAAGCCACGCATTGACTCTTCTCATATCATTGCCTTGAGAATTTGTTTTATCTAAACCCATATTTCCGAGGCTGTTTTCCGTTGTTTTAACAATCATATAAGTTTTTGTGGAAGCACTTATGCCTCCTATGCCGACCTTAATTGTCGTACCTTCCATATTGGCAAAATTTGCGGTAATTAAGTCAGAAGAATTTGAATCAGAATCGAAATCATAATAAATCAGAGCCGATGAAATTATATTAGACGATATTCTTAAAATATCATTGTTATTATTGTTTCTCATATCTATAACGGTATCAGATGAAAAAATTACATCTATTGCCTCAAAAGTCGCGGTCGCGCCTAAAGTAACGGTTCCTGCATATACGTTGAAAGTCTGAAGTCTGAAATCACCGTTAAATGCAAGAGTTCCCGAACCGGTTTTTATTACGAAATTATTATTTCCGCCGCTTGTAATACCGCCGTTAAGAGTTATGCTTCTTCCGTCATCGGCAAAAAAAGTAAGAGTTGAAGTAGTCATATGTATATCGTTTCTTTTTCCAGCAGCTTCGTTATCAATAAAAACAACGTCTCTGCTAATTGCGGAAATTAAAGAAGCCGTACTGTTCTGTATAACAAATGCTCCGCCGCTCGATGCTGCCGTATTATACCGAAACTCTCCGCCGTCACCTACTACAATACCGCTTGAAACAGAAAACCCTCCGTAGCCTTTTTCTGATTTATTTCCGACTGCGGTAACATAACCGTCGAATATTATATATGAGTTGGAATACAAGGCTCCGGCATTGCTGGTTTTTACGGAATTGTAAGAAATAGTGACAGTGGATAATGCATTTCTAAAAAATATTCCATTTTCAGCCCAAATTGCACCGCCGTCACTTTCCGGTCCGTTAGTTTCAGTCGAGTTTCCGGTAATAATTGCAGAACCCGAAAAAGATACATATCCGCCGGAAAGAATAGCACCGCCATTGCCGGTTCCTGTATTTTTTGTCAGTTCAATAGCAGCAGTCGGAGATGTAAAAATAACATTGCTTACGGCATATATAGCGCCGCCGCCACGCACAGTATTAGTGCTTGAACCTGTAGTAGTTTGATTTGACTCTATTTTGGCTCCACCGTAAAATGTCACCGAGCTGCCAGAATATAGAGCGCCGCCTAAAAGCTGGCTGGAATTCGATACGATATTTATAATACTATTCGATGATGAAAATAAAATGTAATCGCCGGCATAAAACGCTCCGCCGTTATGTTCTATGTTTTCAGAAATTACTCGATTAGAGTTGATCTCCGCCATGCCTCCTATAATTATATAGCCGCGTTCGGCATAAAACGCTCCGCCGCCCGTAGTTGAAGTACTGTTATTTATATCGATATAACTGCCTTCAGTTGCAACTATATTGTCTCCGCTGTAAATTGCACCGCCATAACCATAGTCAGTACCGCTTACATTGTATTTGAAAATTATATTACCGTCTAAAGTAAGCGTACCTGAAGCAAGATATATTGCACCGCCGGACGTATTAGATTTATTTTGATCAAAAACAATATTGCCGCTTACGGTTAAATTATTGGAACTCGAATATACCGCACCGCCTCCGCCTCCGCTCGTATCTCCGCTATATTGCCCGTATCTGAAAGTTATTGAACCTACTGTTACTGTAAGAGAAGAATTATCTGACTGATAAGATAAAAATCTGTGAACACCGCTTGAATATAAAACCCGGGATGAATTACTGTCTGAAGCAAGAATAACATTACCGGATAATCCGGTTATTTCAGTAGGAATATAAATAGTAAAACCGCTATGAAATATTCCCTGATTTGCCGAATTCACATTACTCCAGCTAGAATTTACCACATCCTGATTTGTAAAATCTATCGGAGCGCAATACGCCGCGCCGGCAAATATAAACATAAATAATGCGCATATAAATACTCTTATAGTTTTCATAAACCCTCTCTATATATTAATGACATATGTTATTATTTTCTCTTTATCATTTAAAAACGTGGCGCCCCAACTACGAATTTTGTGGGATGACAAAAGAGTGGAACTAAAACCTACTTTTGTCACTTTCTGTCTGCCCTTATTTCTCTGGCCGTTTCTCTTTCTATATCTTTTCTTTTTATAGTTTCTTTTTTATCGTAAGCCCTTTTTCCTTTTGCAAGACCTACAAGAAGTTTCATCCTGCCTTTAGACGAAACATAAACCTCAAGAGGAACAACCGTAAGCCCTTTTTCTTTTACTTTTGAATGCATCCTGTTTATTTCGGATTTATGCATCAAAAGCTTTCTTTTCCTTTTTGTGTCATAATCCGAAATATGCGTGGATATCTGCTCATAAGGAGCGATAAAAATATTTTCCGCGAAAGCTTCTCCGTTTGAAAAACGCACAATACCGTCGACAAGAGTTATATTTGAACGTCTTACGGATTTAACTTCATACCCAGACAAAACAATTCCTGCTTCTAATTTTTCAAGAATTTCATAATCGTGAAACGCTTTTCTGTTTGTTGAGAATATCTTTTTTTCCATTATATAACCAAGGGCAAAGTTATTGTAAATTTAGCGCCTTTTCCCAAACAGCTTTCCGCTTTTATCGAGCCGCCGGACATATCTATTATTTGTTTTGAAACCGTAAGAGACATCCCCAAAGCTTTTGCGGTTTTTGTAGAAAACATCGGATCAAAACATTTGCCTAAAGTATCAGCATCCATTCCTTTTCCTATATCGGTTATCTCTATAATAACATAATCTCCGTCTTTAGACATATTTATGGAAATATCCCCTCCCGAAGACATAGCTTCTTTAGAATTTTTTATCAGACTGCATATAACATGCTTGAATTTTTCAGGATCGACATTTACTTTATAATTTGTCAGATTCAATTTAAAATTTACACTTTCAGATTTTTCTTTTTCAACTGCTTCATTTATTAAAACATATAGATCGCTTATAACCGGTTTTAGCTGCTTTACTCTGGTAGAATCCAACAGCTCAACTATCATTTTATCCATTCTGTCAACTTCCGAAGAAAGCATTTTAAGCATCTTATTTGGAATTTCTCCGTCAATTTTTACGGCATTTTTGAAATAATAAGCTATGTTTTTGAGGCTTGCCAGAGGATTTTTTAAATCATGAGAAGCTATAGACGCAAACTTGTTTAAAACCACAAGTTTTTCGTCATTCTGTTCCTCTTTTAAGGTTTTTGAATAAATATTTCTTTTCGCTTCCATTTTATTCCTCAATTATTTTAAAAAGTTCCGAAAGCTCAAATGGATTTTGTAAAAATTTGATTTTTTTATTTATCATATTTTCCGGTATAGGAATTTCATAATCCAGTATTCCTATTAATTGTCCGCTTATATCTCCGGAGTTGACTTTCCTGCATAAATTTTCAAGCTCGGTTATAATACCCGTCTCCGAAATAATAACGTTAAAAGTGTTTAACTCCGCGCTGTTTAAAAATTTATCCATAAGAGGAAAATAGATTACGTCATAACCCTTGGCAAGAATCGAAAGTTTTAAATTATTAGACTTGAGCGTATCGGAACTTATAATTGCAATTTTTCCTTTGACTGCCGGTTTTAAAAATTCCGCGATAGCTGCCTTTGTAACAGGTTTGGCTATAACTTCGGCTTTCTCAATTCTAAGGTTTGAATCGCCTATAAGCATAACCTTTGTATCG
>Ga0123354_10000980_pt1 | contig 32395 bp, 27 predicted proteins | sample TergutLab28metaG_2_FD_97872 | JGI IMG/M metagenome (GOLD analysis project Ga0123354, IMG submission 97872) | Labiotermes labralis P4 segment gut microbial communities from Petit-Saut dam, French Guiana - Lab288 P4 | ecosystem: Host-associated > Arthropoda: Insects > Digestive system > Gut ... | reverse complement strand
CTCCTTCCACTCTTCAGGCAGTTTCTCCTTCTTCCAAATAGAAAAAATAAGTTTATGAATCTCCAAGTAAATTGTTCTACCCCCTGCTTTAATCAGTTCTGCTGGTATTTGGTCAATACCTGGCGATTTGTGACTTTTTAGCTTGTCGACAGCCAGCTCAACCTCAGAGGCACTTGGCTCAGGTACCAGTGGTTCTGCTGTGTGTATTTCTGCCTGCCCAACATCCTTAACCCCATGCACAATGAATAGTTGGGAGAAATAGTTCCTCCACCTAGGCACAATACCGTGGGAGTATGCAACCAAGTCGCCTTTCTCATCCTTAACTATATTACATCTAGGCTGGTACCCCTTCTTAAGTCACTGATGCCCCTATACTAGTCCCTAATGTTTTGGATCTTATTGTTCGTTTCAAGTTCCTCAATTTTAGCTCTCAGATATGCCTTCCTTTTGTTCCTGAAATGCCTGCTAACTTCACGCCTTACCTTGTTCAGATTATCTACATTGCTTTGGCTTGGATCCTGTAACCACTGAATTTTAGCCCACTTCCTTTGATCCAGAAAACCTAAACATTCTTCATCAAGCCCGGGTTTATTCTGCTTAAATTCATCCAAACCCAGACTCTCTTTCGCTGAGGTCTGGATAAATAAAAAAATAAACAATTGCATTTTCAAATGTACATGGGCAGAATAATAACCTACATCTCTAACAGGTATGGAGTAACAAACGGAAAGATGCTAAAGGAACAAGAGTACAAATAGTGAATCTCATTATGTAATTATTACTCAGAATTAGGTAACCAAATGCTGAAACAGAAAGCTACAGGCCGACTTACTACCATGTCTATTCAGTTTAAAACACTAGTATGTAGCGCCATAAACCCAGTGTTTTCTGTATATTAAAATCACGAATAAGAATTCACATTTTACTTTGTTTACATTTGCTGTTCATACTAGTATACAACACTGTTACGAAGACAGTAGGATAGCTATACATGAACAGGCTAAAACAGCAGTTAAACCTCTGTGCTCCTCTATCAAGATGTCTGGCTTCACAGGTTTCCCTATACCATCACCTGTCATACTGGTTCCAACAAAATTTAATCTTCAAATTTAGCACAAATTTATTCAACTGCAAACATGCACATTTGCCAACTAGCAGTTGAATATATATGAGTTACGTTGTAAGATTCAGTAGCTGAAGTAAGGTGCCTTTAACCAAAATACACAATTTACTCAACTGCTATACGTGCTCTAGAAGGGTTACAGAATAACCTAAGCTGCCTGGCTGACTAGCGTACAATCAGAAAAAAGTGATTTCAAAGGAATGAAGCCACAAGCAAGGGTTGCATAAAATCAAACAAAATACAGTTTTTAAAAATTTAGCTGACACAAAATTAAAAGCTTGGATAGAACAAGCCCTTCAGTAAATGGAATCAAACATGAGAAATAGAAGAATAACATAATACAAAATGGCTTCACACAGTGAGGGGGGCTTGAGAAATAAACACAGAAGATTTGGGTAGATCTGCATTGGGTTCGAGCCCTTAACAGTCCCGATGCACCTAGACCTTATGGCCCTTTTTGCCCCATAATCTAATATCAGCTCAGGAGAGCCCTGTCCCTTTACCAAAGTTCCAGAAGGCTCCCAGACTTAAAATCTTAATATCCTTTGGGTCCAAGAAAGCACTGAGGATATACTAACCTTTTTTCTCAAAAAGTCCCGGCAAGCGAATCCCCTCCAGGTTCCCCAATGGGGCCTCTAAGGAGGGAGATACCCGCTTGCAGGGCATTTTTACATATATCAAGGATATGGATAACATCTGTGCATAATTCAGATTTAGAGGGGTTCAGGCTGTCTGGGATGAGACACAGTGTCACTGGGTTAGTGTTTCCTGGCATTTCATAGTAATGTAATGCCTGCAACTTCAAAGTTTGATGGGTCCAAGCAAAAGGCAATGATCTGTTGAAACATCAGGAAACACTAACCCAACAACACAGCATCAAATGCCTGAAGACCTGAATCTTCAATGACACTGCTGTGGGAACCTCAAATCTCACAACTCCAAAGTAAATACGACAGTACAATTTTAACATTCGAAGATGTGAAGAGATGGTATAAGAACAAACTAGTGAAATTTCCAAAAAATAAACCAGTGGGAATATACAAATTTGCACAACGAATAAAGCACTGGAGATTTAAATCTTCCAGGATGTGATGCTGTAACATTAAAGAATGTGCAGTTCCCATCATTTCTAAGGACTGTAATGCCTTCATCTCCAATCCATCAAACTGTTCAGAACTATGCACCAAACAATGCAGCGTCACACTGCAGAGGACTTGAATCTTCAACCATATTACTGTGAGAACCTCACATCTCCCAAGTAACCACAGACACAACACCCAAGAACAGACTACTAACGCAAAATACCGGGATGAAAACAGCATTAAAGTAACAGCCAAGATACGAAGTGAATAACATGGAATACTGTGGAATTATGGGGGAATGGCAATAAAAATGTGTATGCTCCAAGTGTGAAGTGACATCCACATAGAATGAAAGATTACTGAAAAGCGGGTGGGGGGAAAAAACTGCAGTTTCAATAACTGCAATTCACACAGGCAAAACACATATGGACAAATTAACAACAAATACCCCTCTTACTACAGTAACGTACAGTTTTTCTGTTACAGGCCCGGTGTGGCCCAGAGGGTGGGTAAAGGTATAGCTCTACTCTACTCTCTACTCTCCTACTAGAAGGAGATGAGTGGTCAGCAGCACACCCCAGCCACAATTTACCTCCAGGAAAGACCTGGTACCCATTGTACAGGAGGCTCGGTGGGCCCCAGGGCCGGTCTGGACAGGTGCGGAAAATCTCGTTCCCACCGGGATTCAATCCCGGGCCGTCCAGCCCGTAGTCAGTCGCTACACCGACTGCGCTAGCCGGCCCACCTCTTACAACAGTACTTAAAATATTTACTTTTACAGTTTAACAAGTGAAGAAGATAACACAACCTCACACAAACGAATTCTGTGAATTCAACAAGATCATGCCTAGTTAGAGTGCCTACAACACAAATGACGCAGAAACAAAGTAAGGTCTAATCAACCACATTTTATGCTTTTGCTAAGTATGAAGAACTAAACAATCAAGTAAATCGAAAACACAGGCACTGATGTGTTCCAAATAACCAATCAATTCAGTATTACAGTACACATCAAAGAAATTAGCCAAAGACAGAAAACACGCAGAAGAAGACTATTACAGAACAGATGTCAGCAGCCCTCAGCATTTGTGTCAAGAAGAGATTTTACATGGTACACTGCCTTCATTTGCCAAATATCAAAAAAACAACGCATCATAACCTACACATTTTTTATTTAAATAAAAAAAACAGCATCTTACAATTCACCTACCCTTCTTATTAAAAAAAACAACCAGATGCACTAATTTCTCAAATTTATTTTTGGAATAAAACTCTACATGTTTCGGACAGTTCCTCTGTCCATCATCAGTTTTTCACTGCACACACAGCAATGGTATATGTCATACAGCTTGCGAGCAGGATTAGGACGGAACTGATCCTGCTTGTAAGCTGTCAGCAAACCTGCATGACATACACAATTGCTGTTTGCACAGTGAAAAACCCCTGATGATGGACAAAGGAACTGTCTGAAACATGTATAATTTTATTCCAAAAATAAATTTGAGAAATTAGTGCATCTCGTTGGTTTTATTATTAGAATTTATCACGATGCACAGTCACCTGAACGTCTAACACTTCACCTACTAAAGTTATCCGACTGAAAAGGATACACATAATGTATCCGCCAGTTTGTTGTTGTTTACCTTGCATGTGGCTCCACAACAGATATTTGACTGCTAATCATAATAAACTGTGTATATGGCATTATTAATTAGCAATATTATGACACTCTTTAAACTGTAATGCTAATCGAATCTAGTGTCAAGTACGTTTTTGCACAGACGCATACACGTAACAGCATACACATACAAAAACAAACTCATGAACTTCAGAAAACAACACTGATATAGGAAGTGGACTTAAATACTGATTGGTCAGTAAAAAGTGGCATGCCAGAGGAAAATATTTTATAAGATGTGCACCGGAACATCGTTCATACAACCAAACCTCCAACAGGTATATCTACTGTCAATCCTAAGATTTATTTCAGATTTATATTCCAACAGCAAAACCCAAAATATTAGCAGTTACTTTATTTAATTATTGTTTATTTTAATAATACTGTCAGCAGTTGCATAACCTTTCAATAGCATCCCCGCATACAGCAGGGGCCCTGAAATGTGCCAGCAGATACAGGCTTTCTATGCAATAAAGCTGCCACACACATACAGAAACATGATAAAATGGACAATCTGTGTCATCATATGTAAGCATCAGATACACTAGAGAGAATGGTCATTTAAAAAAAAAACCAGTAAACATCATGAAAGATGACCACTAGAGAGCAGTGTGCATACTGCCTGCAAGGTCAATGTTTTCAACTCCACACCATGCCATGAAGATGTACAAGGGAGTGAATGTGCAGGTCTGCACTAACATGAACTGTCAGCTTCACAACCAGCGAAGGAGAAGAAATTAAACAAGAAGTGACCACAAGTAAAAAAAGGAAAACATAAGTAGCTCTGACTAAAGTTCCCAATAAATGAAAAATATCTGTACACAGCAAAAAAAAATGCATTTCTGATACCTGAACTTCAAAATATCCAATACAGAAACTAACAAAACTATGAACTGTAGGAGCATGAACTGCAGGGCCCATATTTTATCTGAGAACTACTGTTTGTCACTTACTGCCCTCTACTGCGGGTGAGGGCTATCAGGTGAGTGGGCTGGATTAATATGATAAACATGCCAACAGGAAATGGCAACCAGTAGTTATCAGATGAAACTACCATACATTATAAAACCAAAGAATCAACAAACAGATACATTGGTCAACAAATGAGGATAGCTATCCACCGAAAATTTTGTGATGTGTCGAAGACGAAATTAAGTATCAATTCATTACGTAGTTCATTCACAAACTTAAGAACTGTAACTCCATACAGAACAATGGCCATTAACACTGAAAGTAAAGGCATACTGACACTCTTTAACAATGACTGTGATTTTCACATTTCTTTTATCATTTAACCATACATTCTGCAGTTTATTTAATTACACACCAACACATGCACATATATATTATTTAAGAAGTCTAAAATTTACATTAGAACATTTAAAACACTCCTAAATCTTTCTATCACACTATCATCCTCAGGGAGCATATACTGTTGCTTGCTAAAGTTATAACTTTAGCAAGGAACAGTATACGCTCCCTGAGGATGATCGTGTGATAGAAACATTTAGGAGTGTTTTAAATGTTTTAATGTAAATCTTAGACTTCTTAAATAATATATATATATGTGCATGAGATGGTGTGTGTAATTAAATGATTTTCACATGTTCTGCTGTCCATGTTTCACATCCCAAAAAGTCCTTAATATAAAAATAAACCTGACAAAAGAGAATAGATAACGATTACTGTAACAAATACTGTCTAAAAAACTGCATGTTTCAATTTTGGTTTGGGTCATTGTTTGACATTAATAATGAATAAAGTGCAGCTACAAATTAACTGTAAATATGAAAGGCCTGTGACTTCCTATTGAAAATATAAACAAAATTTTTTTACACTACATGCAGTCTTTCAACATTCAAGTTTTCTCCTTCGTATGTGTAAGTTCATAATTTTTTTGCTAGATGCATGACAATCAGATAAACAGTCATACAAAAATCCAGTTTACTACCAATGATCACCCAATGTCCAAGCTTTCACATGGCCACAGGTGCTCAATGTAGGATCCTTTGCAAAAATAACACGTCCCACCTATAGATAGTTTTATCTGCAAACATCTGTACATATCCACATTCAATACACCGGTCAATGGCCAAAACGTTTCAGAGGTTAAAGTAGCAAACCTTTACTGACTTTGGGGTGCAGAGCATGAATGTGGTAATTAAATTGTTAACTGCCTCTACTATCAGAGATATGGTATGGGTCCCAATATGCACAATTTTCACTGCTTGTGGCTTTAGGCAGCTTTCAGTAACAATTTGGCAACCCTTAGAGTGAAGTGGATGACACACCCAGCATCCATACACACTGCATCAGCCTACTTGCTGTTCATCGGAACAGCGAAGCACTGCGGTGGGCAAAGATGATGTTGCAGTGATCTCCCAGTGAAACAACCAATCTGCTGCATTTCAGTTCCTGCCACAGAGTCGCATCATACGCACTTGTGTTGCTCATTTCAAAAAGCCTTCTTTTACACTATAAAGTATCTATAAGCGACCTCAGTATTTCAGTCGTTTCTTGGCTGAAACTCGGCAAGGATGAAGCGAAACAGTGTGAAGAGTGCAGATAATTGTTGTTGGTGGAGAGGTGAAGTTTCTCATCACAGAAGTGCACAATAATGTTGATAATGAGGAAATCATACAACCTTTACTCCGACTGCCAAACTGGGGACCAGGACAAGAACTGCGCTCTGAATATAAGCAGCAGTGCTCGCACAGCAAACCTTCAAAGCTGACTGAGTCGCAAAAGGCGATTAATGCCTTCTGTCGCGCCCGCAGTGTGAAGAGTGGGGATGAAAGGTGAACTTGTCAACCGTAATGATGTCCATCACTTGGTTACAGCCTTGAATATAAATCATAATCCTGGTGATTGGAGAAAGTTTATAGACTCATTGAAATTAAATTTAAAATCTGTTCTGCTCCATAATGGCAAAGTGCTGCCATCAAGTACAGTTCAATATGCAGTCAATAAGAATAAATTATATAACAACATAAAGCTTCTACTGAACTGCATAAACTGCAGTAATACCAATGGCAGCTGTGTGGAAACCTGAAAGTTGCTGCTATATTTCTAGGACTGCAGCAGGGCTGCATGATGTTTTGCTGTTTATGATGTGAATGGGACAGTTGAGCACAGACTTCCCATCAAAAGAGGGACTGGCCTACCCGACAATCACTCCAGCCAGGGAAAAAGAATGTACTGCACCTAATGCTGGTAACAGTCAGCAACATTTCACATCAAACTGGGACTAATGAAGGATTTGGTTAAAGGTATGAATCAGAGAGGACCAGCATTTAGGTACCTCGCTGAGGAATTCCCAGGAATTGGTGTGCCAAAAATCAAAGAGGGTTGTTCTTGGTGGTCCACGTATCTGCAAGCTCTTCACAGACATGCAGCTCGACTGAATTCTCAGTGGTAATAAGAGCGAGTAGAATGATTCCAACCTTTAGCAACCAACATTCTGGGAAATGACAGGAATGACAACTGCAACAAACATGTTCAAAACCTAATGTTGTCTTATAAGAAATTAGGCTGCAATATGTCTTTAATGATCCTTTATCTGAATTATCACCAAGATATTTGTCACAAAAACTGTACGATATTGAACGATGAGCATGATAAATATTTTCATCATGTTATCTCAGCAGTGGAGAACACACATTGGGGCAAATGGAGTTCACCAATGTTGGCGAACTACTACATGACAATGAAAAGAGATTCTCCTGGACTTGTGTACAAACAGCAGGTGAAGAGGTGGCATTTTTAATCAAGGCAAGCCAGTAAGCACACACTGTGTCATGGACATAGTATGTAAGACATGCATAGTGTAAGTTTTTAAATTTTTCTTGGAAACTGCAGCCACTCAAGCCTTTTCATGATCATTTGCATGTTCAACATCCCAAAATCTATAACGGGAAACACGGTTCATCTCTGAAGCAGGAAATAAATCAAAATCTGTTGTAGGTGCTATCATCACAGTACTCCAAATTCTGTCTGTGAGAGTTTCTCTATCGGCTAGCGGAAAAAAACTTGAACTTACACCTATATGGGAACAACACCTGCAATCTGACAGAATACTGTGAACTCCAAAATATTCTGTATGTTTTGCAACAGAAAATCACAAGTCCTGCAAATCATTTGCTAAATTTAGTCAACCTGCATAAAATGCAACTCAATTACAATTAAATTTGTTGGATATATAAATGGAATTGCATTGAAGGACTCCAGGAACTTAGCCCACACTATACTGCATAAACAACCACCACCACCACACAATGCTGTTGTGGTTAATTTGATCAGAGAATAAATCAAAAAAAATTCAACCCCCTCCCCCTCCCCAGAAAAAGGCAGGTCAAACGCATTACATCTGAAGTGAATCTGCAAGTTTTACTTTCTCTGCATGCAATTTCAGACAAAGTAAATACTGGCAGCAGCTCATCCACAAAAATGAGCCAGGCACATTATCATTTGCTTCTACAAGCTAAACAATGGCCCTGGCATGCTCCTGCAGATGTAGTATTAAACAAATCCTTACTGCACCCTACCACCAATCTAAACCACTCTCCAGCCACCAAGCTCACATGCTCACACATTTTCCTGTAACTAATATATTAGAAACCATCTCCTTTCAAAGTAATACGATTGTTCTTCTTGGCTGATATTAAGTGCATTGTAATGCAACTTTGACAACAGGAGGAGGAGCTGAACCACCTCAGTGCAGTTAAGATTGCACTAAGTCATAATAACATACGATTTGAGTGTCATCTTCATCGGAATTCTATCATGATACAGAACTTCAGCACACTTTCCCTTTCAATGCATCTAATAAAAACAGTGTGTAAACACACAGTCAGCACACTTCACTTAAATATATCATAGCAACTTAATGATAAGAATCTTGAGAAACTGCAGCAGACTGGCAAGCACACAGGTTTTCACTTAATAAACTTTCGTAAAACAGATAAGCTCACAATCCTTAACTTGTAGATTATCATTAATTTTTAGTTCAAGCTTATGCTCAAATATCCTAAACATTATGGAAGGCCTACAATGAAATCACATTTACAATTTAATACAACCACAGTTAACATTTTTAAAGCCATCAAGGTCAACTTATCATTACAGCTTCATCTATAACCACATTTCTAAATTTTTCTGGGCCAAAGTGATAAAAATGATTTTGTCTCTTAGGTTAGGTCAGATTATATTGGGTACGACTAGGTTTGGTTAAATTATTAGTTCTGGAATGTAACTAGGACATGCTGAAGCTTTCACTGCTTCCTTCCTGCCCATTTTAGCATCACAATTTTCAGCACAGATAACCCAAACCCTCTCTCTGTACTGCAGTGTAAAATGTGAAAATGTACACATACAAAAAAGGGGGGGGGGGGTTGCCTTAATGGCAACGTAACACAATTCCAACAGGTCCCTCACCCTGGGCAGCATAAACTGGATTTGACAACATATAAAGAAATGCTTAAGATTATAAAATTACGTATGAGCGGCAGGGGGGGTCTAATTAGTCACAATCAACACAAAAGTTACGTATATGAAGCCGAATGTTCTGAATATGGTTTTACCTCAAAAAATAAAGGTCACTTTACTGCATAAGAAAAATCCAGCACATAGAAGCATCGTTATTTGCATATTAGTATGTTTCCTCCCGTGAGTGACGGTATCGTCAAATGGTCTAGTGGTGACAAAAACGAATGCCACACTAGTACTTGATATAGATGCTTTATGGCCATGACGATCAAGTATCATTACCAATACTCTTACTGCAGCTTACGCCATGTAATTTGGCATTAACTACAGAACTTCCTTTATTTGTCACTTGTAAACAATTATTCTAATGAATGGGCTTGGGAAAACAATAAACAGACCAACGTTATGTTTGGACGCTTAACACCTACCATGCTGTGTTACCGTATATTATTGTAAAATAGTTCCGCGGGACAGTGAAACGTGACATGACAAGATACAATCGTAGTAGTTATAATCACTAATAATTTGTTTCAGTAAAGCAGTCACTCGTTTGAAATAACAAGAATAATTAAAATGCTTGAACAAGAAGTTCCTCTTTATTAACAAACAAAATATCAATGCGCACGCAGCACCTTATACTACAGCCGGCCCTGCTATTTAAAACTTCTATTATAATACTGTATAATTCCTCCTTACCTCCAACTCTATACATATTTGCTGTCATGGTGCTGTCCACGGTGTTCTAGCGCACCTTACAAAGTAACTACATTTAACACTAACAACACTCAAGTCTTTGAGCATATAATTCTAATACCCGATCACATAGCTTCCTCACGGCAACAACTCGCCATTTTCTCTCCTGCCTGTCTTCCTGCTCAATCCGGTGACGTCACACGCCACAGTCCTTCGGCGTACTTCGGGAATAAGCCGCTACACAAAGCCGAATTAGCATCATTGCACACTGACCCTATCATTGTCACCTTTGATCTCCAAACCCCATCGTCCAAGGTGTCAAACAAAAGCGTGTAACTTGCTCTTCCACGTGGAAGGAATAAGATTCCTTAATATTGTATCTACATCAACAATTTATGAAAAAACTACTTACGTGGTTCTTCCTCTAAAGTCAGTTGACTGTCTGGCCACCTTAGTTTCCAGATGCTCTTTATCTATGTTGGAAGACAGCTGGTCAAGAACAAATCCTGCAGATGTGAAGAAAAGACTACTGAAAACGTCATTAATCTGTTTCTTCGTGCATGCACAATTACAAATAAAGAGGATATGCACAATTAAATCCTTTATTAATTGATGAACAGAAGTTTTCATTTCGCGACCAAATTTAACGCTATCTCAAAGTAATAAATTTCTATCAAAGTGGAAAGTCTAGAATTAACCTTAGCTCTTGCGGCAATAACAAAAAAAAATAAATGTTGAAAGCAGTAAAGTCGCGTAGAGCAACAAGCAAGCTGGCCAAATTCCCCATTCAAACTTCATGTTTTGCATGTCGTGTGGCTGAAATCAAACTTTACTAGAACTTCCAGCAGCCTTCGGACACAAAGTATTTGTTATAAACTACTCGAAATTGGGGTTTCGACTCTCACTCTAACGTCATCATCAGTCTTATTTGTGCTAAAACAAGTAGAATCTACATTAGCATAGGCGACCCTGACGATATCGCTATTGCGAGCGTCGAAACATATATATCAAAGAGTGCATTACGTACGCGTTGTGTCTCAAGTCAGTTGAAAGCTGTAATAGGGTCCCCTATTCAAAATTTCCCGGTTGTTGGCATGGAAACAACGCGCCATGTGATCTATTATCCTAAGTGGTAGTTACAATGCCTGTCACCTAGCACGTTTGGCGCTACAGTACTTACCTATGAGATCTTATCCGTGGTCCTGAGTCTTGTGGATAAGAAAAGTTAGGACCTTGGCTAGAAAGATAATTGCCTTTTAGTTCTAAACTATTTGTTTCGGATTCGCGTGATCACCCCCATCTCCGAAGCTTATCCAATATATTAAAAATTTCAGGAAGCGCAGTGTACATGTCATCCCAATTCTAGAAAATGTGAATACCTTGGAACCTAAAAGCTTGCAGACTTGTAAGTTTCGATCACATATTTTCGAGAAATGGCTATACTTTAAAGTTCTTTCATAAGCACTACATGATTATCAAAAATGATAATCGAAAAAAGTCTAACAGATTCTGGACTGCGTTGACGACGTTAACTACATGGACGGACGTGTACATTGCTGTGTAATGAGAATGTTGATCTAACAAGAGAATCCCATTCGTCACGGTTCCCCGGTACGGTCCCATTTTTATGAGTTTTCAATAACCATGTCCCGGTGACCCGCACAATCTTTCCCTCAGGTTTCCCCACCAAAGCCCTGTATGCAGCTCTTCTCACCCCCATACATGCTGCATGCCCTGCTCATTTCATTCTTCTGTATTTGATCACCTGAATAATATTTGCTGATGAGTACTCATCATTAGGGTCATTATGCAGTTTTCTCCACTCTCCTGTTACCTCATCCCTCATAGGTCCACGTATTCTCCTCAGCACCCTCTTCTCAAACATCCTCACCTTACATGCCATTATCAATGTGAGCGACCATTTTTCACACCCATGCAAAACAACAGGCAAAATTATAGTTCTTTATATCTAAGTATTTATAGTTTTGGGGTCGCAAACTGGAAGACGAAATATATTGCACTGAATGATAACAAACAATCCCTGACTTCAATCTGCTCTTACCTTTTCAATTGCCATCTCAACATCGAAGGCACTTGCCTCAGGCACTAGTGTTTCTGCCATATGTATTTCTGTCTGCCTAACCGCTTTAACCGCACATACATTCAATAGCTGAGAGAAATGGTTCCTTCACCTAGCAAAAATACTGTGGGAGTCTGCAACCAAATCACCTTCTCATTATTTACTATATTAGTTCTAGGCTGGTACCCTTTCTTAAAGTCATTGATGCCCCTATACAGATCTCCGATATTTTTGGTTTACTGTTAGTTTCAAGTTAATCAATTTTATCTTTCAGATATTCCTTCTTTTTGTTCCTGAAATGTTTTCTAACTTCACATCTTACATCGTTTAGATTATCTATATTGCTTTGCTTTGGATCCTGTAACCATTCCTTTTAGCCTGTTTCCTTTGATCTAAAAATAAAAAAATTCTTTATTAAACCGTGGTTTATGCTGCTTCAATTCATAGCAATCTAGCCTTTCTTTAGCTGGGGTTTTGTTATTCTCTATAATGTTTTCCCAAGCTCTGCTCATGTCCTCACTATCATTTAAGTTCTCCAAAGCTGCAAACCTGTTTGAGATCTTAATCTGATACTGTTTCCTAACCTCCAGCTCACTTAGCTTCCTGAGATTAAATTTCTATAAATCAAACTTCTGCGCTGCTTGTTTACTTCCTGCCAACCTATCTGTAACTTCTGCAACCATCCAATAATGATCAATATCATCAGCTCCCCTAAAAGATCATACATAGAGTACACTCCAATGCCATCTCCTATCTATCATTTTGTGATCAATTTGGTTGTGAGTGTTCCCTTCAGGAGAGGTCCAGGTGTATTTATGAACGCTTCAGTGTGGGAACATCATGCTTTTAATGCCAGATTTTTGATATGGCAAAGCATCAATATCATTACTATCCTGATGTAGACTGTCATTCTGAATTGTCAGCTTGAAAATGTCCTCTCTCTCCAGTTTTTCATTTAAATCTCTTAACCCACTTTCCATATGGTACTTTGGAAAATGACAGAAAACTTCCTCTAATTCCTCACAAAAAACTTTCATTTGTATCATCACTTTTATTCTCATTTGGTGCATGCGAACTCACTGTTCTCAGCTGATGACTTTCATTTTCTTTTCCACAGAAACTAATATAATCCCCTGCTCTTACCATGTCCCCTTTGGCCCACCTAACCTCATCTACACCCACCAAATCTAACTGATACCTTGATAATCCCTGGCTACTGTTATAAGTGAACCTGCCCTACACAAGCTCATAACATTCTATATACCAAATCTCATGTCCCTTTTCCATTGCTTAAGTCATAGCAAAGGATTAGTCCAGGTCTGAGGCACACACGTTTCTTGCGTAACAAGGCCAGTACAAAGATGTTAGCACCTCGCTCACCCCTCAAGCTGGAGAACAACTTCTTGTAGGCTGCCTGTGACTGTGTATTCAATATATTCACAGCTATCCTCCATATTGGAGGCCATTCATCCATTCACAACCTGAGGACGTGCCATGCTTACCATGGATCATTTTCTACACAGCAGAAAATTGTCTAACTGCTGTTTCACTAAATTCTGCCTGTATTACAATTGTCTTTTACCATATTTTATGTACGCATGCACTACAGAATAAAAACAGTTACCATATTCAAAACAAAATACAAATATTTACAACTTTTTAAAGGATATGTCAAACCAAAGTACAGTCCATTTCTTTTATTGCTGTTCTGATTATCACGTGTACAATTATGCCAGTGCATACAGGCTTTCTGAGTGCTAAAAGCTCCCATGTTTGGTGCGGTTGTAAAAGGAAGATACCATATGAATGCCCCTGACCCACATTTTCCATTATGCTTATTTTTTTGCATAATTTCTAAGAGATTTTCACCATGAAATTTAAATTTCCCTCATCCAAGAGTCACTGAAAGTCAGGTGCTACAATTGTAACACACCACAGTTATCACATACTCATGCCCTGATTGTACTAAATGACCCCTTGTCAACATCAAGGATTTCAGATTTCTTAAATTCACAAGCCAAATTTCTTAGCTATCCGCAAGCCAGATTCTGAATGCATATAATCTCCAGTGTTTAGCGTAACAGCTGAAGAAATACAAGGATGTCGCATTCATTGTCATCATAATGATCATCACTGTCACTAATTATATTGTCAATAACCATTCCTCTAACCCAAGTCACAGCACAGCTCTCAAAATTCTCAATTTTTCATTTTATGTTGTGTGCTTGACTTTTGATTTTTTTTTGTATTGATCTTCTAGTACACAATTTATGTATGACAATGCATACAATATTAAGTCAATCTTTGTTACTGTTATTCACGTATTTGTGATAAATGCTACTGTTTCGCTAGCAGGGCTCTTGCAGACCACCAAAACTGGAGGAAAAAGATTTCTGTCTTCAGTTAAGGCACTATAACTTTTTGCTATATGTCAGCAGTACAGATTGTGTAAATACCACATATGTGATTTTTTTCACATTTGTACTGTGCATCTTATCTTACTATGTCAAAGTTTTTTTTATTAACAAATGATGCACAAGAGAATTGCTCTAAAAGGATTATTAAAATTTACATTAAAACAGCTCCAACAACTGAAGAATAAAAAAACAAATAGATGCCACTTATTATTTTATTGTGCTTCTTATAGGCTCAACATGTTTCAGGCATTACTGTGCCCATCATTAGGAGCTCGCAACTATGGTGTTGATTACCACATTGGTCGTTTCATTCTTGGTTTGCTGTATGTTGGAGGTTAGGTGCAGTTAAGCTGGAGTACTGTCTGGTCTGCACAACTCTGCTTTAGTGTGCAGACCGGACACTACTCCAGCCTAACCTCCAACATACAGCATACCAAGAACGAAATGACCAATGTGGTAATCAACATCATAGTCGCGAGCATCAGCTTCAACAAGTTTTGGTGTGATCACCATCACCAGGGAGCATACTGTGTGAGCTTGCTAAAGTTACAGTGTTAAAACAGTTGGTTAAAATGCATCGTTGTGGTTAATCTGGTGGTGTGGCTGCATATGTTGTCAGGTCCATGCTGGTGTGTGTCTGCTGCACTGTTCGGAACCTGGAGCTGTTTTAATGTAAATTTTAATACTCCTTTTTTAAAACAATTCTCTTGTGCATCAGTTGGTAATAAAAAAACTTTCACCACATATGTGAGTTTTGATGCTTTTGCAACTTTACAACACATGGCTCTGATCATTTGGAACGAGTTGCTGAATGACTCGGTAAGTGCTTCCTAACACTGTGGAGGGATGTTTCCCTTTCATCTTCCTTTGAAATGTAAAGAACCACTTGCCATATGATGCAGCATCACATCCAAGATGACTCTCTGTAATCCTCATACCATACATACCACCAAACAAACAAGATTCAGTGATTAACTGTAGGTCCATAAATGTGCTTTCATCCATTATCACCAAAAAAGACGTGGGAAGTACCACTTTTGTCAATATTGTCACAGTCTGCAACATGGCCTGACTTCCAAAGACGTAACGTCTGAAATGCGATCGCTTGAGTTTCTAACTGTTTTTGTTAAGATATTTTTTGTACATCTTTACTATCAGAACACTGAATGACCATTTTCATGTCACCTTTGCACAGCAAACTTTTAAAAAGTTTCTTTCAGACGTAACATAATCTCTCACACCCAGAGAGGCTAGTAAAACAGTTTATCTTTCTGAGACTAAACTTTAAGTTGGTACAAGTTCCAGGCTTTATCGGAATAAAGAATCAAATTCTGAACTGTCTCAAAACAAAGGTACATTTGGGCCTTCTTTTAAGAGTCCCAGATTTGTCTCATTTTATTTTCTACATAGCAATAAGTAGAAAAATGGTTAAAACATAGTGTAATGATTAACCATTTAAGGCCTAGTGGTTACTGTATGTTCCATGGGTTTAACATAAAAATAAAACATAAAAACAGAACCTGTACACACAGTGGCTTTATGTGTTCTGAGTGGATCTCACACCGAACAGCGACTATACTACATTAAATGATCGAGTTTTATGACTAGGATGGCGTTCGTTTACTGTGCACTAAAAACTGAATGTTTAAATAAAAATCAGGTTGCTGGCATGTCACTGCAGATGCCCAGGTTCTATCCCTGGTCAATCTATGTAAGTTTTATGGTGGAAAAATTGGCACAGGGACAGTTTGTGGTCCAAATACTGTGGTTTTTCTCCCCGTCATTTTCATTCCACAGATGCACCATACTCATCTACATGTTGATCTTACCAGAAGGACAAACAGACACAGCCTCACAGCCTTGGAATCTTCCAAAAAGCCACGCTTTTTCAGATACTGGGGAGAATTAGGCAGAAAAGAACATTCACTTTTAGTCTCAAAAAGTCAAGGTCTAAAATGAAATTATGACGCCTGCCTGCAATATGTTCAATTTTTAGTCTGACATGGATCATATAATGATGTGAAATGTTGAATAGCAATATACTGCACATATGTTACGAATCCATGACTTGATCAATACAACTTATAGCACAGCAATATTAAAGCTATTTTAAAACAAAAATTTTTTAAATTAATTGCTTACGGACAGCCCACCTAATGGCCAATATTTTAACACAAAATAGTAGTAGCATATGCTGTCCCTGCATCCTAACATTAAAACGATGTTTCCCTGCATCACAGCAACTGTGCTCAAATCAAGCACACTCTTTGCCCATGACACAGAACTGTCTATATGGTCCCCCTCCATGAGCCTATCAAAGATGATCTTTTGGACTGTTTCCAAGCAAAACATATATATAAAATTTACATCACCACACCCCAGTTCATTATTTAGCATGGGCACATTCTTATTACTAACTAAACCCAAGAAGGGTCCGTGTTGCTCAGCCATTCCAAGAAATTCCCCCACATTTCATGGAAACTGGATATTTATTACTGAATAATGAATGTAACAAGGTCTCTTTTAGACGATATTAAGACTAAATAACTAAAATGGTATGGACATGTTCAGAGAATGGAAGAGTGGAGACTACCAAAAAAAGTTATGAAATGGAGCCCACTAGGAAGAAGAAAATGAGGAAGACCTAACGCTACCTGGGCAGAAGGGATTAGAGGGACAGTTGGGGGAAAAGGGATTAATAGAAGAAGACTGGAATGACAGAGACAAATGGAAGAAAAATATAATTTTCAAATGGGCGCAGGAAGATGTAGAAACGTCGAACAACCTGCTAAATAAATAAATATTTATTACTACGTTCACATGACCCAGCATATTGTTTCTATTCTGAGCCAGATCAATCCATTCCATAACCTAGCATTCTGCTTCTTTGAGATCCATTTTAATATTATCCTGCCACCTACATTCAAAATGGTTTTCTTCCTTCAGGTCTCTGCCCCAGAATCCTGAATGCATTTCTTTTCCCCCTAAACAATGCCACATGTTGTTACTTGCTGTTGCAAGTAAGCCTACATTTTTTTAGGCTACAGCAAACGACAAGAACATAATTGTAGCTGCTCCTTGAATAGAGGATATTTTGTTGATTTATCATTCTAATTCCGTATGCTTTTCTGCCATAAATTTTCTTTCACTAATACCACACTATTGTAAATATATATTAGGTTGCCATTTATAACATAATAAGGTAAAGCACTCCCATTACAGGCCTGGAGAGGCCCTGAGGGTTCCAGGAGGTTGAGGCTCCCAGATTTCAAGAGTCAGCACATGAAGGTGGTAAGGTAGTCAGCCCCATGCACTGGCTGCCTTTACCCCCCCAGGAAATATTCCTGGTTCTCATTTCTATTAGAGGCTGAGTCAACCCCAGGGCCATAGTGTGGTCAGAAAGACACCATCCGGAATCGAACCTGCAACCTTCCGGCTTGTAGTGCAGTGCCTCAACCAACTGCACCACCGTGTGCCCCCATTTTATAACATAACCAGACAATAACTATACCCAGCTTCTGTTGTAACAGATTTATGAAAGCAAAGGTAAAAATATCTGTGTTGAGTTTTTCACAGTTACCTTGTTCAAGATTCAATTGTTCTGGGATGCTGCACTGTGCCACCAGGCAAGTAGTTCCTCATGTTTCAAAGGATCATAACACCTTAATCTGTAGGGTCAAGCAGTCCAGTCTTGAACTGTTTGATCCTTAAGGTTAAGGAACTTAATCAGTGGCACAGCATAACTTCCCATAATATTTCAGTCTTCATGAAAATATACGTAATAATTAACTACCTACTGGTCCTTGAAAGGAAACCTTTGTATGATACCCATTTCATTCATTGCTCACAGATGTCAGCTAATACTACACTACATATCTTTGGTGTTTGACCAGGAAGAAACATATTCTTTTCCTGCTATTTCACGATACTTCAAGCTTTGTGGTTTAAAGTAACACAGAAACATACAAACCAATAAATATCATTCAATACCTATATTTATGTTCTGAATGAACACAACTCTTAGAACAATACATGCTCGTCATCTACGAAATATTTTGGCTGTGTTTGCCCAACATCATGTAGACTGCACAACAAAGTACATGAAAACGTAGACCAAGGCAGGTGGAGGTCTCCGTAGTGTTCTAAGAGTCGTGTTCATTCTGAAAATAAATAACTAAAACAAATAAAAGGTAAATCAGTCTCATTACAGGCCCAAGGTGCCCAGAGGGTTCCAGGAAGTTTAAGGTTCCAAGATTACATGACAATGGCCCAGGATGGTGGTAAGATTGTCAGCCTTACACACTGGCCGCTTTTTATCCCCAGGAAATATTCCCGGTACTCATTTCTGTTAGAGGCTGAGTCAACCCCACGGCCATAGTGCGATCGGAAGGATTATGTCAATGAAAAATTCCAATGACACCATCCGGAATCAAACCAGCGACATTCCGATTCGTAGCACAGTGCCTTAACCACTGTGCTACTGCGGTCACCCCTCTGAAAATAAATACAGATATTAATTAATTAACCAACAAAATGGGATGATGGTACCAAACAACACATAAAATAAAATAAATAAATCTAAACTTGGTGGCAAAGAGTTTAACACCCATACTCAAAATATCATCATCCCACTATCACAAATTCCACTTCATAATTGTAAACAATTCATATCTTTTCCATCAAAACTACAAAATTGATGTGAAATGATTTGTGAGACCAACTTGATGCAACAATTATGATTTATTTAATGAACCATTAGCTCAACATGTTTGGGCCACCATTATGTCCATCTTCAGGAGCACAAGGCCTCATATAACTGCATATGGTTTTCAGCGCTTAATGTGCTGGCTGGAGTTTTGGGAAGCCGGGAGGCAGGTCGTGTGCACTGTGTAGAGGCTGTTATTCGACTCAGTAACAGCCTCTACACAGTGCACACAACCTGCCTCCCGGCTTCCCAAGACTCCAGCCAGCACATTAAGTGCTGAAAACTATATGCAGTGATGTACAGCCTTGCACTCCCTGAAGATGGGCATAATGGTGCCCAAAACATGTTGAGCTAATGGTTTATCAATAAATCACAATTGTTGCATCAAGTTGGTCTCATAAATCATTTCATATTAAGGATGCACGGTCACACGAACATCAGATTTATAAAAGTGATATCAGCAGGATGGATAAAAAGTAAAATTGTGACATATTTTCATAAATCAAGTATATTGTTATTACTTCAGATATGTTGGTGAAGATTTTGTAGATTTAACAATTCATACTCAGAAGTATACAGGCAAGTAACAGGAAACTTTCACTCTGTCATAATAGCAGCAAAGTAGTGCAAACAATAAGAATGAATTCACACAGTAAAACTTAAACTCCACATTCAAATTCAGTCTTACATGAGCAGTTTGACAAATTGAAATCTATTCTGATAAAAATGATCTATGCAAGGTTTTTAGATATCTTAACCGAAAAGCAGTATAAGAATGACCTGAAATTACCATACTGACTACATAAAAATTGCAAACCTACAAATGTAGCAGCCAGGAACAAAAGTGGTAGAAGCAGCGTATTGTCAGTAATAATGATCGTATTATACGTATTAACACTTCTACCAAAATACTATATTTCTTCCTTAATTAATCACAATGTTATTAGAATTGTTACAAAATATTTTTTTTTTATTTTACAATATTCTATGTTGCAATAAACACTCCTGTCCTAGTTGTGGATTGTGTTAAACCCACCATCATATCACACATCATAAAAGTAGGTTAGTTAATAATTTGGCTAGCAGTTGTCTTTGAAATACTGCAATAAATAAAATACATAATTTTTGTGCAGACTTTTGCATGCCACCAAATCCTTTTACACCGTGGGTGAAGATTCCAGTAACATCTTTCATTTATTGGTAATATTTTTGTATTACTGTGTGGTAATCACATCCTTAGCCTTGTCTCTTGACATGCTCCCACTAGAACATGAATACCAACACAAGATGAAAGAAAAAAAATTCTAATCCCTTATTTATTTTGACTAAGTAAAAATGGCTGTTAAGTGACTGCCACTGCTGTGTCAACTTCAATTAGCATTTCCTTCTGTTATATATACCAATTTTAAGATGGCTTGTATCTCTATAATATGGCAATCAAGTATTCCATTTGGTTTTAGTGCATATTCTGCACTTAAAATCACATGCTCACACACTCTGGGTCAGTTGTGTGTTCCTCCATTTCTCTAACTACCTGAAATACTGCTCTCCTGTATGACAAAACTCCAAGTTCATGCAAACATACATACACACAGGTAGAGTCCACATAAATACTACCTACTTTGTTTTGTGTTTCTTGTTACCTCGTGTGACTACAATACACTACTACCCTCAGACAGTCTGTAAAATTATACGTAAAAGAGGGCACTGACCAATTTTGCAATGGGATCACACATTTTTGCAAAAATGTGACATAAAATCTTAATATATATATATACAGTATACAGTAATACTGCATGGAGACTGCATATCATTGTTTATAGTATGATCCCTGCAGTCTTTCACATCTCAAGTGTAGTTCTGCCAACTGTGTGTTTATGTATATTTAGCTATAGAACTGTGGGTGTCTAAATAAAAGTAAAATACAAATTTACGGTTGCAAAACATCTCTGTTTGAAGAATAAAATTCTGAAAATATTTACCAAAAGGCAGAATATTGTTCTTTTGAAAACATCTGTACACATGACCTAACCTTCCAAGTCAAACTAAGAGAAGGACAAAGCACAGAAAGTGTTTTGTAGACTTTTTTTTGCTGTTGTTGTACTTCAGGACACAGAATAAGGTAAGTTCCAAATGATTCATGAGATACTGCACCCACTGTTACTGATTGAACCATTATTTCCATTAAAAACAAAAGACTATACCAGATGTTCTGTGAGCAGTACAAAGCTAGTTTGCTGTACTTGTAGTTTGAAACAATGTCTGCTAGCAGTGGCAATTTCCACTCAAGCAACCACATTTCACATTTGACAATGACACTCCACATTATCATAAACCATAGTCAAGTATTACAATTTTTTCTGTGAGCTGCCAAAAAAAAACAGTTGTAGTTCAACCTAACATTACAACCTGTTTCAAAATTTAAAATTCTTTGTTTGTGTTGTTATCACTCTTGGTTACAATTCCCCCACGTTACAAAGGCAATGAATTCCTTTAAAATGACAGGAAACGAACCGAACGATATGACATCACATTCCAGAAGATCTGGAGCCTCAAAAATATTGCTGTGAAAACCTCAAATCTAACACTGTTTTAAACTGATTTACAAACACAAGGCAGTGACGTACACATATGGCTTCAGCCATATTCTGCAACTGCATTAGTTCAACACAAAGCTTTCAGGAACAACATGTGCTTGCCACATCATTAATTCCTTACATTAAGATCAACTAGAAATGAGAATGAACAGTTGGTTCATAGTTGTCACGATTTATTGGGATAAGTGTAATAGTTCTCAAGAAGAATTTATTCTATCCACAAGGAGAGTGTTCACATTAAAAAAAATTCTTTTGTTACATTCATACTGTGTTAATTTTTTTGGGGGTTTCACAATTCACAGTAAAGAATTTTTCAATGTTTAGGAGGAATTTACCACTTCATCTGTTTAAGGTGAGTGCTGTGAAGTAACTGGGAGGAAGGGAGGAGGAATGTGTTGAAATACAAAAGGAGGGTGAACCCCCCCCCCCCCCCAAAAGTTAAGACTGCTGCAAGATCATGAAAACTGATAACTTTTACGCCAATTATGCATACAGAAACTCATAAAATAAACGGGAGCTTGATGTACGTTTGACTGTGCATCGTTGTATAAGCATAGAGAAGAAAACCAACTAGATGTTACTGAATGCTTTATTGCACTTATTATCTGCTCAACATGTTTCAGGCACTTATACGCCCATCATCAGGAGCTCGAGACTATACTTGTGTTATTGTTGCATATGGTGTGTAATGCCTTGATTGCTGGTGGTCGGCTGTTAGAAGCAGAGCAGCAGGCTACTGAAAGTGGTGCTGCAGAGAACTCAAGTGTTCTGGTATGTGACACTGCGTGATGGGGCGAGTCATTCCTGATGTTCCAAAGAAGCACAGAGCCGTCATATTAAGAGTCAAGCAGACCCTTCAGATGAAGGCACTAATTTATCTTGAGATATCAGAACAATTCACCCAGAAATCTGCATCACAACCCTGAAGACATGATTTCTCAGATCACTGGTCATACACCCTGAGGACAAAATTCAAAACTTTTGTGCTGTGAAAACTTCAAATTTCATGTAGACACTACGGATCACATGAGCTACTTGCATTCCTTTATGCTATCTTGGAATGAAATGGTTTTCTGAGGCCAATAGCAATCTGACAAGTAATACTGATGAAGTGGGTGTGTGGTAAACAGCATTGCTTTCTTCCACATGCACATGGCCCTATTCTGAGACTCTTATGTGCTAAAGAGATATCACCAGCACACCAGCATACATCCTAACAGCCTCAAACACACTACTTACAGTAGAACTTAAGTGTCATTTCACAGACTTCATACAGTTTTAATTCAACTAATATTCTATGGAGACATTATACCATACATACGACACAGCAATTTTCCTCAATATTAACAAGCTGGATGAAAGTACGACCTACATAACTGGCCTTTTAAATACATGTTCTATACATTTAAATTATACTGACAAACTACTTTTGTAACAAAGTTTTAGATATCTATATCACCCCTAATCGTAAAACAGCGAGACCTCCATCTTGATGCACAATGGCTAAAACCCTTGAATTCATTTAATATTTTTGCAGTTAGACACAATGATGACTTGACAAAATAGACCAAAACTGTTGTCTGTATAAAGGTAAAGCAATCCCATTAGAGGCCTGGACAGGCCCTGAGGGTTCCAGGAGGTTGAGGCTCCCAGATTTCAAGATAATCTGCACATGAAAGTGGTAAGGTTTCAAGCCCTGTGCACTGGCAGCCTTTACTGCCCAGGAAATATTCCTGGTACTCATTTCTATTAGTGGTTGAGTCAAGCCCAGGGCCATAGTGCGGCCAGAAGGATTATGTGAATGAAAAATTCCAATGACACAATCGGAAATTGAACCCGCGACCTTCCGGTTTGTAGCGAAGTGCCTCAACTAACTGCACCACCGTGTGCCCCTACTGTCTGTATAACTCCGTATAATAGTATTACAGTAATATAGTTGTGTCAATGGAAAATCCTCTCTCCCCCTTAACAATTGCTTTGTGCAAGTTTTATGACCATGTCTAAAACATACTGCACTCACCACCAGCAGAAAGAGGAGGACAAGAGGATGAGGAAAAGAGAAGAGGAGGAAGAAGAAAAAGCCATTGTGAGACAGGAGACTTGAGACAAAACAGTTTGTCGGTAACCAAGACACACTACTGTTATGTTACTGATGAATATTTACTTGTGTTACACAGTGAAATGGTTAGTTGACAGAACTGTCAAAATGTTACACTGTTAGCAAAACATTTCATTGTACACAGTAAAGATAAGAAAGTACAGGGTGCACCTCCCTAATCTGGCTCCCTTGGGAACTGACCAGTGCCAAATTAAGGAATTTTCCACACAGTACGTTGTCAGCCCATCACGGTATCAAAACACCTTACACAGGACTTCATAAAATAAACCCGTAGTGTGGTACAAAATTTTAATGCATCGGCTCAGGGCAATAAGCAGAGGAAGCATTAAAAAAAATCTAAAAGTGAAATATTTATGCCAACTCACTCACCACAGAGAGTGTATTGGACTTGACCAAAACAAGTTAAAGTTTATAAAATTTACAATAAATATGCAACTTAGATATAAAAAAAAAAGAAACAAGAGCAAAACTCTAACCTAGACTAAGCAAAAAATCAATGACTTGATCCACGATTACTACAGCCTTTTTTATTATACCATGCCAGACTATGGGAGGTGCTGGATCACGGACTTTTGGGATTAAAGATGTGTGACCTACACCACAAAGTTCTACAAGCTGTAGCATTATAACAATCACAACTTATTTAATACCACAGAGGTGTTTCAAGCAACCAAAACTTTTGCAATTGGACAGGAATGGGAGATTTTTGGGACTGATTTTCCTTACTATCCTTCCTGTTATTACTGTCTTTAGGATAATTAGAATAAAGCTCCTTCTCCTTCACCTACTAATTACACATTCAGTCTATTGGCATTCTCATGTAAGCAGTTAAATTATCGGGAAATCGCAGTTCCTTCAAGTTCTTTCACATAAACAAATACACAATACTGATAGTTATCTACTACAAAAACTTATAATACATTACAGACATGCCTTCAATGTAAGACTGCATGATAATATGGAACCTAGGGTAAAAATTTGTGTGTGAATTTCTAGCCTTTTTTATGCTATTGTAAACTATCAAATCAAAAGGTTAGGTATTTAGTCTTGAGCAAAACGACCTTGGATAACTGCTAAAAACAACTGGCGATTTTTTTTTTTATGTTTTGCTGACTGTGCATCTCAGTGTAATCTTAGTAATTAACCAACTTAATGCACAAAATCTTGTTTTATAATAAGTTTATTATATGCCTCTACATGTTTCAAGCACTACTGTGCTCATCATTAGGAGGCCAAAATTGTATTATACAGTATCTGGTATCATCACACTGAAACAAGTGAGTGGTCTCAAATTACTAAAATACAAGTCTATAAATATGAGCACATAGTAGTAAAATTTATGTGTGAATTTTTCGGGTGTGATTACTGTGTATTACTTACTATAAACATGTTATGTCATGTAGAGGTTACGTTTATCCAGTTGTTAAACTTATTAAAAAGGTACTATATCTATTTACATTATATGTTTGCTGAGTCTATCTGGTCATAAAATCATATAAATTGTTGATTAGTTGTTCTAACCCTTTAGATAAAACAACTAATCAACAATTTATACCAAGATTTTGTGCATTAAGTTGGTTAATTACTAAGATTAAGACAGCAGGGGAATGTTGTAATATTCATCCACTTCATTCACACCAATTCCAAAATCCTTGAAAGATTCACTTTAAGATATGAACTACACTCTTTTGAAGAGGCTTTGTAAAGTACAAGATTTGAGGTTCTCACAGTGGCATTGCTGAGGATTCAGGTCTTTTAGAACATGGCACTTTGCTAGGAGAGTAGTTACTGATGTTACAAAGGATTGTTATGCCTTCATCTTCAGGGTTAGGCCATCCAAGGACTGCTTGACCCTTCCAGATAAACTATTTACCCTACTGGACAGTGTTACATCCAGTAAGTGTTTAATCCTTAGATTTTGTAGAGTTGAAAGCTATGAAATGTGCCTATGAGTAGTAAAACCCTCAAGGCATCCTCAGCTTGCCAAATGCTAACATTATTTTGAATATAATATTTCAGTAACACAGCAAGAAAATCTGCAGAGTAATTTTTCTTTCTTTCAAATTCAGCATATGTTTACAGTTATTGCCATTACCACACAGTTGCAGCCTTAAACAGCCAAACATTTTCCATTAATGCTGAGATAAATAACTAAATTAATAAACTACACCCTGTTGTTACACAAGAGAATGATCCATCATTATCACCAACATCCTTGCTTACAATGAACCCTATCTGCAACCAGTTTAATCCAATTAAATCAAAAGCTGTTCTGATAATATCAACCTTTGCATTAATTCCATCTCTGTCTCTAGTGACACTACCACTACCCATGAAGCTCTGAGATCAACATGTGAGTATTTCCGACACCTTCATATGTGCTACATTCTCAGCCCATCTGAACCATCCTAACTTAATGACCCTGCCAACACTGGTACAGTTATTTTCTATCCATTTTTCCATTTCTATCACTTATAAGCTTTTCACTTTTCACATCAAGAAACAACACATAAGAGATACAAATTAAATTTCTGAGGGTTTGCACATGTGGAATTCATTTTTTTTAGATTCACTGGGTTTGTGTTCCTAGTGCGTGTGATGTATGTTCATGTGTCTGCTGTGTTTTGGTCAACTGTTTTGTAGCGTTAGTGTTTAATCCTGAGGATGGAAGCAGTCGGCTTCCAGAACATAGCATTTGCTTTGAATATTGTGACAACAGAAAAAAGTCCTTTTGAAAGTTGGTGACATTACTCAAGTAAACCCACTGTCAAAAATTTATATGTTACAATTTTGAATTTTCTGTTTCTAATGTGTCTTCTTAAAACTCTGTCTTTCCATTTGAAATAAAGATTCTCTCCTCTGCATATGAACAGTTCATAAGGTTTACTGACTATTTCAAATCTAATCTTTGTAGACTAGATAAAACCTCGTTCACATTCACATCTATACAAAACAGCATGTTTGTAAGAGAAAAGAAGGAACCACACTAACCAATTTCAGGTGACAAATCAAGACAGCCTGTGCAGTGTCCACTCAGTTTTTAGCTCAATTCACTGTGCGTGTCCATACACCAAGATGGCCTGCACATTGACACAAGTTGTGATGCAAATAACGCACAGAAAAACGGCAACTGCAGCTGATAAACTACTTCATTACGATGAGCTGCATAATTTGAACCCTCCACCAATATTAATGGGGTATATGAAAAAACAATCCTGTGTATGTGGTAAGCAGTACCCACTTACATGGAATATGTACACAGAACCTGCATCTCAGTCACAAGAACTCAAAGGGACAAATAGATACTTTCTGTTGCCACGTACACATTTTTTTTTCCCGATACTCTTTCCTTGAAATAAAATGGTAGGTCCTCATAAATTGATATGATTCAGAAACACCTTTAACCTTACATTTTGTTGACCATGCATCCTGATACGATCCTTGTAAAAAACCAACTTGACGCACAATTTTTTATGAATGCTGATTTCTATTCTCTGTATCTCTGGAATGCAGGTTAGCCTGCATACCAGATGGTCATCTACACAGTGATATAAACCAGGTGTCGTATTGATACAGTAATTCTCCTGATGATGGGCACATGGCCGCCTGAAACACGTACAGAATATAAATAAACATACATGAAAAACTGTGTGTCAAGTTGGTTATTTACATGGACCTTTAACCTTAATTTTGTTAAGAGGTTCCATATTAAACTTTATGCAATTTTATGGAATACAACACACACCTCACCATCAATGCAAGTCCAACATTGTGGTTTAATGCAGTTTTTCAAATTTCGAGATGCAGATCACACTACATATGACAGTTTTATAGGGTCTCTCAATACCATACTTCATCAAGCATATTCAGATGGTGTGGTACTGCCACATGCATGCCCACATTTCTGCTCAAGTGTAAACTGCAGCACTAGTAATAAGTGATATTAATAATAGAGTGGCAGAAAACCAACACAAAACAGCAGCACCCTGTAATACGTTAAAGTTCACACTACATGACTACATTCACAAGCATCTGTTAACATCTGCAAGCCTTTAGAAAAACCTATTTTGATTTTACGAAGTGAATTGATAACTATATATAAAATACAAAATGTGTTCTATGCACACCTCTTTGAGAAGAACTCTAATAGACACATGCAGTTTTAAATCACTGACCAAACGGCATATGGTGAGAAAGTTATGCAGACTTAAAACAATAAATATTAAGACACATACAATAATGTAGTTCTAGGTAACTGGGGTTAAAGATATCTATCTGTAATATTGGTATCTAGATCCTATTATACCCACATGAAGTATGAGAGTGACAAAAGATGTTTCTACAAAGTTAAATTCTCAAGACTTACGTACACTTTTATTGAGATATTTTAATAACAGACATATCAAGTAACAACAAAATGGCACTGCTGCTACAAATAAGTACTCTATTTTCCTTGTTGTTGATAAAAGAAGCTTATATTTAGGAGGCGAGGTTTTATTACTGCGGGCGGCTGAGGAGTTGGCCCTACCGGCATATAATGGCACATCTTTGGGTAATCACAGTTCCTGACATTTGAAAGGAATATGATGCCTTCATCGTCGCAGTCTAAAGGCTTCCAACCTTCAGACCTTCGAAGATGAATGCTAATTTGTCCCGGAATGATGGGAACCTATTACCTAGTGATTTGACATGATATCCCAGAATAACTGAGTCCTGTGATTTTAGACAGCGTTATTTCTTGTACCACGTTCATGTTATGCAGGTACAGATTTAGTCATATTTATCTCAGAATTTCATTTATTACATTTCATTGTGAGGCCATATCACGAGGATCTGTCTATGTCAACTGACTATTGCTAATGAAACTCAGTACCATAGATGTTATAACAGATAAAGCTTGTAGAAACAACTTATTCTGTTACGTAAGTCTGCAATGCATAATCTTAGTAATTAACCAACTTGATGCACAAAATCTTGTTTTATAATAAGATTTTGTGCATCAAGCTGGTTAATTACTAAGATTATACTGAGATGCACGGTCAGCAAAACATCAAAATCTGCAATGCATGTTTATGTAACTTATAATACCACATGTCAAAGGATTAGTAAGGATTTATTTGTTTTGAATAGCACACTTTAATGAAATGCACCAGTCTTCCGAATATGGGCGCAGTTTTAATAAATACTCCAAGCTTATTTTTCTAAAATCTGTTTGGAACCTTCACCCAAGTGGCAAAACACAGTACTTGCACCTAATTACCTCAACAACAAAATTTCTCATTTGCAAAAATTAAAGAGTGGAAGATAAATAAAACACTAATTGTACACTTACAGAGACATAAAAGTACTATCAATTAACAAGACGAATCCATGCTGAAATGTACACGGCATACTTTCTGATTAATTTATACTATGGAGATTAGAAATGAGAAATGATCTATGGCAAGAACGCATTTTTGAAGTTCCGCGGTATATTTGTGGAACATAAATCACGTGTATAATTTTTTGTGTAACCGACAACACATTACTGAACACTACGTTTAGATCAATAATAGAAACTCTAGTATTGGTTAGTTTGTACAGGCTTGCCTTTTACACGAGTTACAATTATTATGCCATTGAAGAAGAAAAATATGTATAATATCTTACAAGACAAAAACACAGTTTCATTTCTTTAAAAATTATTTAGAGAGCTTACTATTAACAATAATATTGCATTTCAATGAAAATACTGTACATATATTTCAGAATATATGCAACCAATATAATAAACTCATCCAATTCTGTCTTCCCCACGAACCAAAGTCAAGGACAGAATCTCTGACACAGACACAAGGCTTGCAGTTTGAACAAGGCCAGGCCCTTCATCTCCCCACAGACAAAAAAAAAAAAAAGTTTACATATGAACATAGAAAATAATGTACAAATGATGGCAATGGTTGTAATACCATTTAAATAAGAATAACATTACACTTATAACATGACAGGAAGTGAAGAATCAAAACATTGAAAGAAGAAATCACAGCATTACTTAATATCGTATGTATCCTGTTGTAACATTGTGGTCAATGGTACCCATTCCATGCTGCCACAGCCTGGATCACAAGAATTTTAAAGTCACACCAAACAGCACAAATTCTGTGCTACATTAAAACATACCCTTTAGTTTATAAAATCCTGAATGAAGGAGTAAGTACTGTCAATATTACTTGTTTATGCAAAAACTGGACTAACTGTAATAAGAAATTCATTTACAGACAAACATACTAACCCAAATTCAGGCAGAAAAACTGAAAATGCTAGATATAGGAGCAGATCATTTTATCATTCAGCCACTAGGCCTCTTATATTAAGGGAAGAATATGGGCTGAGGGTGTTTGAGAATTACGGCTTAAGAGGGGGAAAATGACACGAGGCTGGAGAAAACTGCATAAAGAGCAGCTTCATGATTTACAGTCCTTACCAATTAACAGAATGGTGTTTAAAAAGATAACGCTGAGACAGATGGTGGCAGGTGGCACATAGGGGGGAGAAGAGAAAAGCATACAGGTTTTTGATGGGAAAACCTGAAAGAAAGAGACTGCCTGGAAGACCTAAGCATAGATGAGATTACAAAAAAATTGATCTTAAAAAAACAGAATGCCAAGCATGGACTGTACTTCTGTTACTGCATTACTGCATTTACTTTCCAGGAAGAGATGTATCACTCATTTCAAGGCACCCTATAATTCTAGTCTGCTGATCCTGCTAGCCATGCAGACTAAGGCATATGCCTAAAACTGATTTCTGGGATTGTGGGTCTAAATCCCACCCAGGACATGAACAGTTGTCTCTTGCAACGTTGTTTGTCGTGTACAGCGGCCTCTGTGTTGAGCTGATTACTCATTCAGAGGAGTGCTACTGGGTGTGTGTGTGTGTGTGTGTCTGTATGTGATCTAAAAACCTCGACAATGAGGTGGTCTAGGCCCCAGCTGGGCTGTTGTGCCAAAGAAAAAAAATTTCCAACCCATGAACCATTTCCATTAATCTGAAGGTTCAAAACAATTCATACCAAAATCTAACGTTAGGTACGTTTCTGCATTTCATGTATTCCAACTCACTCTCCATTTCCACCCCACCTCACTTCTAAGGATCTGTCTGACCTCAGTTACCGAAGGGCACTTCCTTTTGCAACAGTCTGTGTATTAGTGAAGTTATTTTCTCATCTTGCCCATACCACACATTTGTATCCCAATATGGTACCTTACAACACTCATTTACTACTCCGTATGTGTGTAACTGATTCCCATTGAATTTCCAAAATACCACACTAACCTGAATACAAGATGAGTATCATTTTTCAATTCAGAATCTGAAGAACGGAGGTGGCAGGGCACCTTATAAACACACCCGAAGTTAAATTAACATTTACTGCATAGAGATTTACTTGTGCAATACGCTGCAATAATTAAAAACGGTATAGCAAATGGAACATGAGTAATGCTGCGGTTTCATCAGGCGAACACGGTCCGATATACGATGAAGTACGTTCGTACGAGCGGATAAACTTATTGTCATAACATCAGTTTAAATTTGTTTCATACATGATATTGCTTGACACTGAAATATACCTTCATCTGCACGAAATCGCATACGTTAAGTATCCATACACAGACCACCTCAGTGCTTGGCAGCTGCTCGATTTATTTCTACTCCAGACATCTGAAAATATTCAGCTTGCTCATGTATACATTCTGCTGCCTTCTAATTATCATTTACATGAAAGGTGCATGCATAATTTAGATTTTAAAACATATTACAAATAACTGAAAAAAGATTTCGATGTGAGGACCAAAGAGGCGTGAAGAACTTCCATCATGCACCAATCAAGTTTCAACACCACTGCAGTGACTGCCTAAACATGACGGGGTCCTAATTTTATCTGACAACTATTGCTTGATACTTCCTGCTGTTACTCTGCCACTCTTGTGAGCAATCTGTGGAGTGGGCTATGGTAATTTGATAATCGAGCTGGTAGGAAGTGACAACTGATATTTATCAGATAAAATGACCCTATACAATTTAATTGTAACTGTAACCAAAGAACAGATGACAAACCACATTCCATCTCATGGCCCTGACACGAACAGCTTAATACCAAAATGACATTTCTTATGATATTTTTCTTCTTGTTTATTTTTTTTGGAGGGGGGGGGGGGGGGGACGGCAGCACCTCCTTTAAAATCCTGAACTGGTTATTTAATAAAACTCAAATTACTCTTATAATAAAACAAAACAACACCCTTTTTCCTTTTTTTTCCTTTCTAAACATCTTTTTTATTCTTTTTTTTTTTTTTTTTTTTTTTTTTTTTTTTTTTTTTTTTTTGGGGGGGGGGGGGGGGGGAGCGACAGCAGCAGCTCCTTTAAACATCTGAACT
>Ga0123354_10000979_pt1 | contig 32414 bp, 20 predicted proteins | sample TergutLab28metaG_2_FD_97872 | JGI IMG/M metagenome (GOLD analysis project Ga0123354, IMG submission 97872) | Labiotermes labralis P4 segment gut microbial communities from Petit-Saut dam, French Guiana - Lab288 P4 | ecosystem: Host-associated > Arthropoda: Insects > Digestive system > Gut ... | reverse complement strand
TCTCCTCCATTCCCCCGTTACCTCGTCCCTCCTAGGTCCAAATATTCTCCTCAACACCATATTCTCAAACACCCTCGGCTTCCTTTCCTCCCTCAATGTCAGCGACCAAGCTTCACACCCAAACAAAACAACCGGCAAGATTATCGTTCTATATATCTTAATCTTCACACACACACACACACACACACGCACACACACATATATATATATATATATAATTTTGAAAACCTTTTCAAAATATCATTTTGAAAATCTTTTCAAAATTGTCTCTTCGTCCAGGAGGAAGCAAGGTCAAACTGGACAATTTGAGTGTAGGAGATAATGGAGGCCATTTGTTAATTTGGTCTGTTGAATTTTCAAGCGGAAGGCTCCGAACGAGTCATTACAAGTGCTACAAGATAGTAACAGCGAATTGACATACGAAACAAAACAAATAACCTGCCCTTGCTCTCTCAAGTATAGAATAGGCCTGTCCGCCAGCTCGGCTCTGTTCTTCAGCGATCACAAACTATCAAATGGCATAACACAAAGAGACCTAAAATATAATCAAATACGAATGATTTTTATATATTTCAGTGATATATTGATTTTTCAAGAAACATATTTCTGAAACATACTATGTCTGGAATCCTAAACAAAAGTCAACAGCCTATAGGGCATTAAAGAAAACATTTTAGTTATTTTACGCGGTTCGCACACGTGAAGTGAATTTATACCCACGGCAGAAGAAATACAAGTGATTCAAAATGTTTAATCAAAGCATTTGTCGAAAAAAACGTAAAAACAAGAGGAAGAAGAAGGAAAAAAGAAGCAGGAATGTAGCGAGAGTCTGTACGTATTACTGGCTGAGAACAAAATTTTCGACCTTGAAGGTTACCAGTTGGTGCCCGCTCGTCCTTCTGGTAAAGGTTGGCTGAAGACAGGGTAGAGGATTAGGAAGTGATGAAGATGAAACTCTGGGGTATGAAGTATTTGAGTAGGCAGTAAAGGAAAAAGTTGACCGTGGAGGCTGAACTCCGAATTTGGTGATTGGAGAACTCATGTCGTCTGTGGTTTGCTTGCATACGACACGTGACCCCAGAGCGAACAGTGAGAACAGTGCATTCAGTCTTCTTTGAGTAGTTCACTGCACGAATCTTCACCTGGCAAAAAATACGTTGTCGTGGAAACATCCTGTGACGTTTTGGTAAGAAGAAATTCACACAAGCGCTTTTTGAGGCTTGTGCAGACTCATACAGTTTTCGTGTTCTGTTTTCTTCATTATCAAAATATTTTGTTTGTATGTTTTTTACTGGAATATTATTTAGGATTTCAGCACATTGATGTTTCCTGTTTTGTTCTTTTTTAACATTTTGCTGAGTGTATATTTGTGGACTGTAACCGATGAGTGTCCAAAATTTGAAATGTACTCATACAGTGAGCAAATTATTTGCCAAAGGCACTTCGATAACTGAAAGGAAAAATTTGTCTGCAATTAACAGTGAGAATTTAAGGATCTTGGTGATCGGTGGTAAGCGATAGAATAGTATCATTATCACAAGATATACTATTATCTGTAAGGCCAAACTTTGTTAGGTTCAAATCGAAGTAGTCCATTTGGAGGAATGACAACTCTAAAATATGTAGATGAAAAAAATTACACAACACCATGCTGATTCTATATCGGGCGAACATGATTACTTTCTTGGAAAATGCAAATTGCTTGTTCAAAACGTAGCGTAAAAGGCCCGCACACAGCATTAGCTCCAGGCTGCATTCTGTGTGTCGTAGCGGTGCATATGAGAGAAACAAAATATTGTCATCTGTGGTATAATCTAAAGCCTAAGGGGTTCATGACTGTGCTAAACTAGCAAAACTTTTCTAGCTGCAGTTGGACGAACTTCATAAATGCAGAAGTGCAGCCGAGGCAGAAATGTTTCTCCGTGGTATAAGAAACTTTGCACTTTTAATGCGCTTTAGGGCAAATGTGAGAAATTGTAGAATGAAGAAACTAGCATCATTGCTGCGCTTTCTGAAGTAACAATTATGTTCACATATGTATTGCCTATTGTTAAAAACAATTTGGAAGGTACTGCCATCGAAGTCTCTTATCAGTATAAAACATTAACACGTTAAAAGACTAAAAATTTAAGAGTACTTCTGTATCCAGAGCTCCCCGATATCCGAAAAGCAGTGTTGTATTTAACGCTCCCCAGGCTTCACCCGCTTCCTTTTTGGTCAGGGCAGTATTAGGACAATATTGTATAGAGGGTGTAGGTGGAATGATACAGGACAACCGACTGAGTAGGACAGAAACCACTTCCAGTGCCACTTTGTCAACCATAAATCTAAATCAAAATGGCCCGAGATTGAACCAGGGCCTGCGCGGTGAGAGGGCTGGGACTAAGCGCCTGGTCCATGGTACGGCCTATTACTGATTGTATTCTACTTAGAATATATATGTATAAATATTCTGTCCCTATCTCACAAAGAACATAGTGTGCTTCCATTAACAAGCAGTCTGTTTGTTTTAAGAATCATGAGGCATGTACACATGAATACACTATGTGGGAAAGGAACAGAGTTCTTTAGTGCTAAGTAGGTGGTAGGCATACTAACCAGTTGGTTTTAAAGGATTAATAACTCTCCACTGTTCATGCTACTCTCAGTTTCCACCGTGTTGTGAAGACGGGAATCATATATTTTGTGGTAACCTATAATTTCCCTCACGACAGGGTATAAACGAGTCATTTGTGGACGATTGATTCCCCTCGTCCTAGCAATTAACTGGGTTCTCGAAAACGCAGTATTATACCTAGATATCTTCCAATGAATCCATTAGCCATTCCTCCCCCGATGCTCCCATTTGAAAAGTGTATGCGATTAAATTCTTCTTCCAAACTTAGAAGCATGTTCTTCTAAAATTTATCATGTCGCAACATAAAATAGAGTGTCCATGAATTTTAAGAAATCGTTACGTTTTTCTTGATTGAAACGGCCTCTTAAGTCTTCCTAACTTCTTTTTAAAAAGGAAAAATTTTCACAAGTCTGTACAGCGCTGCATATGGTTACATAATTAAAAAATCCAAAAGCTCTCTCCAGAATATTTTCTGCTCTATAATTTAAATTCCCGTCAAATTTACTCTGTATTTTAGGTGAAGAGTGACAGGGTTTTATACGTCTGAGTACTGTGGGAACAAAGTGACCGTTCTCTACAAAACTCGTTTAGCAAAACAGTGACAGGATTTTATATATATCTGGGTATTTTAGGAACACAGTGAGAGACCTCCATAGTATTGTATGTTAGGAATCCAGTGACAGGCTTGGGATATTAGGAACCCAGAGACAGGGCCTTACAACGCCTAATATTTGTATCATTAGGCACGTTCGCAAAATTGCGAAAAGCGCTTTGACCTAGTCACCCCATCCTGGAACTCCCAGTTGGTGTCTTCTTAAAATTTTTCCCACTAAAATATTATAAACTTTTTTAATCTGCCGTCACGCGTCCTACGTCCCCTGGAAATCGTATCTTCTATCATACAATCTGTTGAAACTTTTCTGTTTTTATTCATAATCCTGCTTCTTTTCTCACTCTTTCCCTATATTCCCTTCGGCACCCTGTTATAAGGCACTATATATGAACATGCCTCTTGTTTTCACTTGAGCCGGGACGTTCAAGATGAAAATTTCGACCAAATTCCGTCCGTGTGAAACCGAGTTCCTGCTCGCCTGAGATCTGTAGAAAGAAAAATTTTTTCTACCCTTATTAAGCCATCGCGTGTTAACGAGTAGGCCGGTAGCGTCTAATCATTTCCTGCCGCTTATATAGTAGTGCTGAAATATCGACATTGTTTGAACAGCTATAAGGTAATAATCTAACTTACCATTGTTATCAGTAAAAATACCTTTGCGACCCGCAAACATAAGGATTTCTGACCATGTAGCCCATTTTTTAAGAGCCTGATGGCACTATCTTAGGGCGAGAAACCAAGTTTCATAGCCGTAAAGAATAGGTAAAATATAGTGTTGTACAGTTCATCTTTAGATTTTTAGGTAGGAAAGAGGGAGATAAGTTACTTCACCAACTGTTCGTCAAGTTCAATAAAACAAAGAAGCAGTAGCATGTGCTCTACTTACTCAGCTGTCTCCTGTGTCCACTGGGACAGATGTATGTACAAAATGTAGTTGGCCTCTCTTATCAAAACATCTACCCGTCGCATATACAAACCCTTTTGTGTGAGACTTAGTCTGCATAATTATCAGAGAGATACTCTGGATACTGCCCATTATAAGCTCAAACTCGCACCACTTTACCATGTTTCACCAGCGCACCCCCTTTGGGTTATCCGATCTTTCTGCTCGGTTTCTTTAAATACTGAATCATGTCACAATGTTTCATTCATTTACATTAATGTATGAGGTAACAGTAGACCTACTGCATACTGCACAAACCGGATCAGTTTCCATGTTTCTTAGCTACATTAATACCGATATAAACGCACTTTAAAAAAAAGAAGTGCGTAATATATTCTGTATGATTATTGGAACGCTGCTTTTAGTAACGGATTCATTACAACAACCAACAGACGGTGACTGAAAAATGTAACAAAAACATTTTCAGTATTGACAGTGATAATTAAATGTGTCAAATATATATTGTAGCATAGCATTGCCTTCAACATGTAATCAAGCGAACTGCGTCTTGGTTTTGTAGGAATAAAGTTAATTTCTGTAACTTCCACATTTGTCCAAAGCTTTAAATGAAATGAACAAAAATATTATCGAGATATCCAGTAGAATCAATAATAACGACAGTGAGATCAGAATAATTTCCTCTTCTGTAATACGACAGCATGCAGGTCTGTCGCTGTTGTGTTACGTTCATTGTTACAGGCCTTCATCCAGCTACTGAGTTTGCACAACTATGTGCGAATTTTTTTCAACTCGGACATAAAGCAATAACTAATATATGTTATTTTATGGGGCATTGGTGATTTGCTCAAACAAGAAGTTATAAGTATTTGTAAATAAAGTAATATGTTCATCCTTGAGCATCAAACATGTGTCCCACAGGTCGTTTATCGGATAGCGTCAGAAATGCCACAGCAGGTTGTCTTCGGTTGGATTTACGGTGGATAAACTGGCACCGCAACTTGATTGTTTTCGAGCACTTCTGTTTTACTCTGTCAGTATCAGTCCAATATTTCTCCACACCCACAATTCAGTCATCTACCTTCGACGCTATACAGAAGCCGAAGGTGCGAAGTCGTGTTCACAACAGGCGACCACTCTTCTCTGTCATGAGTCATATAAAATTATTCCGCATCCATGGTCGACTTTTATAATATTCCATCTACACCAGAACACCGAAAGCCAGTCTGTTTCCTTCCGATGATAGTTTTGGGCCTCTATGATTCTCATTTATGTTCTGCATTTATCTTCCCCAGTCATCTTTCACACTTGACAGGAACACAGCAATAAATCATTAACTTACACGTAAGAAGCCTACAGCTATAAGTTTGAGGAACTTTGTGTGCAGGAAATTAGATCAGAGCTATTAAAATAAACTAATCGACATTGCCCCTTACATCAGAACTACGCTACATTGTATATGTACACACACATTTTACGTTTACGGGCTTCATTTGTTCATGATATAAGGAAGAGGTTGAAGTACGAGTTAATATTCTTTGCTCGGGTACAGGTAAGAAGCATGGCTGAGGAAAATCATAACGAAGGATGCATCCAAGCTGCAAAGATGAAACTCCTAAGAGCCATGAAAATAAGTAACAAAGAAGATGGAAGTAGAAATGAAAATACAGGTAAGACACTAACTGCTAATAAATGTGATAATATGTGGTAGAAAATATGCAGGGCCTGAGATTACAGGTGGGAACAAAATGGTCAAATAATAGATGAAAGAACTGGAAAGAAAATCATTGAACACAAATTGATGGGTAAAAGTAGGAACAGATTGTGACCTAAACCCTAAATGGGTAAGAAGAGTGGAGGTAACAGGTACTTTTTAACGAGACTGGTTGCCTGCAAAGTTCACAGGGATCTGAAGGAAGGCAAATGGGATCTGCCTTAGGGTTAAGAGATCGGAGCGTGAAACTGATCAGTTTGTTCAACGTGGTGTCAAGGTTAGGTCTGCGTTGAAATTTCCCGCATCTTTGCTTATGATCAAACAGGGGAACATCACACGTTTACATGAGTTGTAAGAAGTTATTCACTTATAAAATCTGGTGGCTATCGGGTCTGGGAAGGGATTATAAAATGCATTATTCAAATAACTAATGATTTTTTTTATAAGTCACTGTATGTCATTATTGGCTTTTTGGCGCTTTGGCAATTCTGGGGAGCGTGTCATGAAGTGGGGTTGTTCGTATTTCTGTATAAATTTAGCAATTCGAAAATTGTTCAACGGATTTTCATCAAATTTAACATTGAGGAAATCAACTAAAATGCTTAAACTTCGTTTAAAATAGGACAAAGAACGGACACTTTACATGAAGACCTGCATGAGAATCTGAAGCATAGAAAAGTAAAATATTTGGCAAAGATGAAATTAGTGGGTGAAAAAAACTTATAAAGCGGAATACAATACATTTTATTCAAAACACACTTTTTCTGTAAGTCATACGGTTATCAGATGATTAAACAAGGGCGTTGTGCATAGGCTAATGTATACTAACTTCTCCTTAATCGTTTCGGTACACGAGAAGATCCAAGTATGGGCTAACATTTGGTTTTCGGACTGTCACTCGAAGGCTACTGCATCGATTTAAAGTACAGACATCCTTACGCGCTGAGCATTTCATTGGATCCAATAATTTAACACTACCATCACAACAATGGCAATGAATTTTGAAACGTATAATTTTTACAAGAAAAGTGAACGAATCAACCTACAGAAAAAGCCGGGTTCTAATATATTCAGTCACACACACTATAAGCAACTTATCTGATATAATACATATACGCCTTAATGCGTATAAACATAACTTATGTATGTACGATTGTACCACTGGCTCGTTTGTATACACTCTCTTAAATTTTCATCGTTTGTGTACCATCATTTCTGATGCAGTCGAAACCGCCACGAATCGATACTGCAATATCGGATCAGTTATCTGCATCGCTTCCAGCTATGGATGCAGCGGAGCGCAGGAGAATGGGGTTTGTACATAATCTCGTTATTTATTTAAATTATAAGCTGTGTAGTACATACCCTACACTGGATAGATTAATATAGCTTTGTGCCTTTGCCTAGATGATGTAAGCTTATATACTCTGTTTGCCTGCCGGTACTTGTGTAGGTGACGTCCGGATGTGTGTTACAGGGAGGGAATTCCCAGATATAACACAAGGGAATAGCTATAAAATATGGCAATGGAATGTAGTAAATACTATGAGAATTTGGAAAGTATCTAGTAATACAGAATATTCAAAACATTGGGCGAAAATTCTAAAGAGACGATGTGTGTGGCTTAGGCCCAATGTAAATGGAGATTTTAAGAAATATAGTAGACGATGATGATTTAATTAATCTAACTCAGAACATGGATGCTGTGATGGACAATTGGAGACGCTGTGATAAAATGTTGTGTTTCATAAAAATAGAAGAATTTCTTCACTACATGACGAATACAAAGTAATGTTTACATTTACTTTTTGGATAGTGTCTGTTTCTTTATCGTATGAACGTCCAGTAAAATCCATGAGAATGACGGAAATGTTTCTTATGAACGTTTTGGTAGACGAGCCTTACTTAGCAAAGAAGCATGCACATGTTTTAAGACAAAGCTACAAGGACAAGCAATATCCTGATCTCCATTTGGAGGATGATAAAAAGAATTGAGAAAATGGTAGAGAGTACAGACTCAGAAACAATGGAGTAGAAACGTGTACATCATGTGCCTGTGTACACAACAATAAACGGAATGAGAAGCGTTGAAGCGCGTAAAACAGATGCGTGCGACCTATAGTGAAAACAAGAGCGAAAATCAGTGTACCTCCAATGGGTTTAGATGCATAGGGTGGAAACGTACACATGAACTACACACTGACAGAGCAGGCATAAAAAATATAGTAGCAAACGTTGAAGTGTGTGTAACTGAATACAGGCACAGAAAGGGTATAAAAGCCTACCTCAGGAGCACGCAGGAAAAGACACGGCGCAAACGTGTATATTATCTGCCTATAGATACACAAATGGTGGTAACAACATATCAGCTGCGTGTAGACACGGCAACTGGGAACGAAAGGTGCAAATCAGTTGCCTATAGAACAGCAGTGGTGGAAACGTGATAATCAGCTGCGTGTAGGCACAAGGGGAAAGAAAGGCGTATCTCAGCTGCGTATAGACACAAAAAGAAGGATGAGACACGTGTATCAGCTGCGAATAAACACAGCGAAAGTGGATAAAATGTATGAATCAGCCACGTATAGACAGAACCAGAGGGCGAAAAAAGTGTGTATGAACTATTTATCCACGCGCACAGGATAAGTGTAAAAATGTCTGTATCTGCTTTGTATAGCACAACAAGAGGGATGAAACACGTTTATCAGCTGAGTATAGACACAAGAGAGCCGGATAAAATTTACGAATAGCCGCATAAGGTATAGAGAGAAAAATAAGGAAGCAGCTTGTGTATTAACTGTGTCTCAGACACGGCAGGATGGATGCGTTATGTATATCAGCTTCTAGTAGACACGGCGAAAGTGGAAAAAACGTATGTATCAGCTTTGTAGATACAACAAGAAAAATATAGTGGACATCAGCTGCGTATAGACAGAGAAGCCAATAAAACATCTGAATGACCTGCTTATACGCAAAGTGCCAGTGGGGACTTGTATTACAGGCGTATAGACAAACAAAATGTGATGAAACGCGCGAATCCGCTCTGTTCAGGCAAAGCAAAAGCCGAAAACTGTAAAGGCGCTAGGTCTAGACACAGTAGGACGGGAAGCACTTTTTTAATCATCTGCGAATAGACGTGATAGGAAATGTTTACTGCATTCTGAAGTAGGAAATAAAGGACATCCGTGAATGATGTTATAATTTTGTACATGTATTGTTTTAAGATGATGGCGGGTTCCGGACAGTGACTGAAGTTATTTTGCTTATTCATTGATACAAAATATGAGGTGCCATCTAACCCAGTGGAGCAGAGGCCCATGTATGTATGTGTGTGTATGTATGTATGTATGTATGTATGTGTGTGTGTATGTATGTATGTATGTATGTGTGTGTGTGTGTGTATGTATGTATGTATGTATGTATGTGTGTGTATGTATGTATGTATGTATGTGTGTGTGTGTATGTATGTATGTATGTATGTATGTATGTATGTGTGTGTATGTATGTATGCGTGTATGTGTGTATGTATGTATGTGTGTGTGTGCGTACGTGCGTGCGTGTGCGTGCGCGTGCGCGCGTGTGTGTGTTTATATATATATATATATATATATATAAACAATCAGGCAAAATCCTGGCAGTTTTTTATGTAACACTAAGGTTCATTACCGTTTTCATAAAACCCCAAAACACGAGCTATGCTGAGCCAAATAATTGCTGTTCACATTCCCACATTTTACTTCAGCAGGAAATACTTAATATTTTGGTCACACATAAGCCCTGTCTCCCAATTTTCCTCTTTTCGGGTTTTCAAATTAAATTTTGTAAAATTTCTCATCTTCGAAATGCGTGCTACATATCCAGCCAATTTGATTGGACGGTAAAAATGAGAAGATGCACAATCCACAGTGTTGACACCCTCCATTTACTTCTCTGTTCTGGGGTTCCTCTCTGTATCCCGCTGTAAAATGCCGTCATATACCATGAGAATGAAAGATCATATTCACTCTCGTGTAAACAGAAGATAGAATTATCACTTTTAATATTTTATCTTTACGTTCTTGGTTGGAAGACAAGAAAATAAAAGGGACACGAGATTCCTTGTAATAAAAAAGGGAAGAAAGTCAACCTTGACGATTCTAAAAACGGTCTTCATTATTAAGTTGCTCTGTATCTGCCGCTCTAATGGTTAATACTGCAACTTAGAGACTAGTTGCAATCATGCGAAAGAGGACATTTAGCTGACAGAGGATTCCCGCCATAACCAGTACCCTATAATTTTGGATTGTCATTTTATCTTTACTTCGAAATGTGTTTTTACTTTTGTTCCTTTCCTGACGTGATGCCTCTCAGCCATGTGAGAGCGTCGGCTTGGCTTGTGTTTTTGACTGGGGTCATTGTGTGGGTTGTTACAAACAACACGAACTAAACGCGATGGTCGATGAGTTCGAGAAAACCTGAGTCGTTGAAAGAGGAAATGATGTCTGATTTGGCGTTGATTTCTTTCGTTCTATTTTGTCTACTTCTGGTATCCGTCTTTCTCTTTCTATCAAACCAAGGAGTCATGAGACAGATAACTACAGTAGTGTAGGACGAAATTCCTTCAGTTGGGTAAATCAACTTGTGTGCTCTTGCATTACTGCGAGTTTCCTCTGCTTCCCCCGTTCCTACCCAAGTCCCCACAACATGGCCTATATGCGATGCTACAAGATAGCAGATGAATTGAATGAACGATTAATGTGCGAATTACACCTATCTAACCAACTATTAATGCACTAAAAAGTAAACACAATCGATAAACAGTTTCCTTCCTACATTTTTCAGCACTCCCGGGGTGTCATCATCAGGGAATTCTGATGCCACTAATGGGAAATCATAAGCTTTCCAATATGTCTATCTTGAAAGATCCGTTCGGGATTTCAGCACATTATGATGCCGCAGACACACTTCACGGTATTAACACATACGATATTTGACACTTTTTACACGTTGCTTACAAAATATGAATGTACAAGTTTGTAATCCGGAGGCCCGCGTTTCAAATCTCAGTCTCTACTGAACGCGTTACGTGATTTTCCTGAAACACCTTAATGAATGCATTCAGACAGGACATGACCATCTCCATCAAAATCTTGCCCATTCAAGCACGCATCGTGGACAGTCATATCATCTGACCAGACCAATAGGTTGGTTATATATTGCCTGTCATTTCCGATTGTCAGTACTCAGTTCATGTTAACTGAATTTTGGATTGGTTTCTGCAAAGATACTTGGTCTTACAGGGCGACGTGAATACGTGTACTAGCAGCAGTAGTAGTAATAAAACAACTAGAATTACAAATAAGAGGAACAACGTTCGGTAACTTTCAAAGATATTATTCACTATCCTGAAACTTCATTATGCTAACTGAGGCGAAGTTAAAATTAATCACAAAATCATCCTGCATTTTTTGTGGCTTTACAAGCAAAATAAGAATTAAACAACACTTCATAAAACAACACGTCATCCAAATATGTAACAACTTAAATATTCTCTTGTTAGACTCCAATTCCTTTCTTTTTACATAAGGTAATTCACTGCGTTGTCTTTCTTGCGACAAGTCCATAGCCTTTCCCCAGGCGAGTTCTCCACAGAGCGCGATCTACTGCTTCCTCTTCCACATTCCAGAAACTTCTCTTTTCCTTAAGCTTATCCAGTAGCTACTTACGACTTCTTCCTCGTCTTTTCGTCAATCTTATCTTTCTTCAATAACGTGTTTTAGAAGGCGGCTCCTACGAATGAAGGGTGGCTTGGATAGCTCAGTCGGTATAGCGACTCGCTACGGGCTTGACAGTCCGGGAATCGAGTCCCGGTGGGGCGAAATTTTCCATGTTGGTCCAGACCGGTTGCGGGGCCCAACCATCCTCCTGTACAACGGGTACCGGGTCTCTTTCCCGGGGTAAAGTGGCTGGCGCGTGTGTCTGATTACCCACCCCCCTTAGCGCCTAGGCTGCGAATGGCTTGGATTTATAACTTCGCCTGCCCTCTGTGCCTGAATAGGCCATGTCATTAGGTAATCTGTACCTCTACTTGTACCTTTACTTTGGCTCCTATGCAAAATGTTAATCCTCATTCGTTTTATTGTATGAATGTAGGATGTTTATTTTTTCCTTGCTTTACATGGGCACGTAATAACAGTATTATATTGATTTAAGAGGAAAGAAATTAATGCCAGAAAATAACAAGTTCATACAGCGTAAGTATGGGTAGGTTTAAGACATAGATGGTCAGAAACTTTGACTCAGTAATCTATATTAAAGAGAGAATCTTTCGCGATCTAACACAGTACAGGACATTCATATGAGAACAACTAGGCAAAGAAATGTAACATGGCATAATAGCATCAAACATAAAAAGTATAATTTTTCAATTATTAAAAATTGAGCTTCCCAAACTATAACAATTTACCATAATTAAAAGTGTTTTTCATTAAATTTTCTATTGTGAAGCTGATGCATGACATTGCATATCTTGCGAAAATTTATTGAAAGAAGTTTCTTAATTACTTGGGCACAAGTGAAGGCAGTATTTTAAACTTTCACCGGTCAGGCGGCTCGGTGTCTTGATATAATAATCTTTTTCTGGGAGAAGGTGTCTTCGGAGAGGTAGGTTGATCCAAAAATTTCTGTCCAACGAAGAGTTAATGATCGTACAGAGGCGGCATACAAATTTGATAGAGACCAAAAAGAGGTTATAATCGATAAAACAGCTGAACGCCCTCGATTGGCAGATAGCCACCTCTGGTTTAAGAGATGACGTCCCTACAGTTAGTTAAGCACTACGTTATAAATATTTCCATTTCGTTACAACTACAATTCCATAATTTTTGTTATTACAAATGAAGGTAAAATTTAATGGTGCAGTTTTGTATCCTGTAACACATCACAGAATTTTAATTGGGAAGTGCATAGGCCTACATATTTTGCACCACTCATAAAAAAAAACTATAGTGTGGCCGACTATTAGCCTGCTAAGACATTCTTAACATTAACCGCCTTCTACACATGAATTCAAGCCCTTGCACTTTCTTTGTTATCAAATTAAACAGCTTCATGTTTTACTAAGAAGCAACAAGATCTCGCCACACTGACCTCCGTGTATGAGAAGCTAAATGGCATGATGGCGGCATTTTTGTAAATGCATATTTAAAAGACTGTGTTATATGAAGCAGCTAGAAGCTGTGTGAAATCTTAATGCTGGTAGTGAGGAGGCGGAAAATGAAAGAGAAGTGCAGGGTTGTGAGTTACGGGTATAATTGAAAGAGATGATGTTTAATGAATTTTTAATGGAAGTGGAGGAAAAGGAGCGGAAAATAAGCACGGTATATATATGCATGCAAGTACTTTTATTCTTATGCCTTACTTACGTATACAGAGGCTCAGGTACAGCAACTAACAAAATGTTGTGTTAGGCATAAGGAGTTCACATCACAGCAATGTAAAATAGTTGCACACATATAGAAAGAATCCGATTCGTAGGGGCATTTATTTTTATCACGTCAGCGTATTTGACATAATATTCTTGTCAATATTAGGCTTCCTTTACGAAGTAAATAAAAGTCCTTATATGGAGAACACGTCTGTCCGTCCGTCCGCCTTTGAATCAGTCAGAGCGACCAAACCGCTTGTTGAATTTTTATTAAATTCGGTGTAGTAGCTTTTTACAAAACGTCGTCGAGTAAGCACATGTTTCATGAAAATTAATGCAGTAACAGTCACGCTTTACTTAAGGGCGTAAATGAATTTCTTACACTAATTATCATATTTTCTGAATGATTCGGACAAAATTCTATGCGGGCAAACTACACGTGATGTTGTTCAGTTGACAAGGGTTTCGTGAATATCGGTACAGTGAAAGCCAGACTTTATCTCAGGGCGTATTTTGCCTAATTTCCTACTTTTTCGTCCCCTTCAGATAAAATTCTGTAAAGAAAATGTCCACAGAAGTGTATTTAGTAGTACGCGTGCCTTGAAAATGGGCACTGTTAAAGCCATACTTTACGTACAGATGTAGGTCTAAATACATTTCTATCCATACCTTCCACATTTACTGTCCGATGTTGGTGGAAATCGGTACAAGAGATCGCAGATAGTGATGTTGAGATTGGAGACAATCGGTGCAGGGAAAATCGTATATTTCTTACTGACGTCAATGAAACTGCATTCACGCGCGTACTGTGAAACCGTACATTTAAAAAATTAAAAAGGCCTTGGTACAGAGTGTGAAATATGTCACGGCCACACCATTTGGAATCCTGTTTTATCATGACGAGAGGCTATATAAAGAGACATTAAAGCGTTTTATTCGAAGCGCTCTCAAATGTTCGGATTACATACCGTAAATGTTAGATAAATAGAAATATGAGTGTGGGACTCTGGGAGGATATTACTGACAGAGGAAAACTGAAGAACTGGGAAACAAACCTCTCTCATTGTCACCTTGCTCACCATAAATTCCACATGAACTGTACTGCGATCGAAATCGGGCTTTCGCAGTAAGGAGTAAAATGCATAATGACAAAGGCATTCATTTTTAGATGTAGAATATACTAAACCTGCACGATAGTGACTTAAAACACCATACATTTTCTTTTACCAGAACTGCACAGAATATAATTATTATTAATTATTTTTCATTATAAGTGCTAAAGATAAAAGTGGAAACATGAAGTTCCATTTCAGTAATCTTACTTTATGACTAAGTAAATATCTTTTATAAGCTAAATTTGACCATCATTTCTTCGACATTTATACTTAAATCTCTAAGTTTCAGTTATCTAATGAATGAATTATGTAACAAAAACAATGGATAACAAAATAATTTTTCTTTTTTGTCATACGAAATAAAGTAGGTAAACCCAAGAGCATTTTTTGTGCAGAATTCAAATACGTTTTTAGTTCCTATCAGACAAGGTTCTTAAGTGACGAGCGGTTGAATTTTGAAGAAAACCCGTATTGGCATTATATTACAAAGAGTGTACATTATACTTTACCTAAAAAATAACAGTGGATGACTTGTTGTTACATTTTGCCTTTGGTACATCCCTTCTAAATGTCCACCAACAATCAGTCAGCGTACTGGAACTCCGCTTGCCTTGGTACCACTTTGCCATAGTATAAATGTCCAGGTTTGGTTCAGATGAGGAACAACTTGCTTCAAATATCGGATCCGAATCAGCCTTGTCACATTCTTGCTGTCTGCGATCTTCATCAGAATCAGAGTGCCATCGCTAAAAGTGAGATTTTCCGGAGGTTTTGGTAGAGGCAACCACTGTGTGGGACAGGTCTCACTGCAGTGGCAAATCTGGACATTTCACTGTGTGTTTGAATTGGGAGGTGATTCCTTTTATGTTTGTGAAACAAAAGTAGCAATCGAACGAGGGGTCTTTTGGTTCCCTCCATACCACCGGAACGGCGAACGGCATTTGGCGCGAACCATTTACCCATCCCGTGAGAAGCCTCAAACACGTTACACAACAATTATTAGGGACCAGACTTTTATCTTGGTCATCTATTTTGCACTCAAAATAAAGCTCATAACATTTCTTACCGAGAGGAGTATAATTTCGCCTCTGAGAAATGAAGGTCAGTTCACCACACACGTGATGAAAATACAAATATAATAAACAGAATCCTGTTACACAAAACACTTAACTAAAAGAACACACAACACTTGCATCTTATCACAACGCAGTCCGGCACATTGCTAACATTGCTGTGTCATCTATAGTATTTGTACACCATAGGGCAATTCTAATAACTTATTTGAATTCAGCGTGGAAAAATAATAAGAAAAGTAAATTAGTTTTCATCTAATAAAAATGCTTTTACCAGTATATAATCTAATATCATTCAATAAAAAAGTAGAAAATGTGTTGCAGATGGGAAGAATTATTTTATTTTAGAAAAAGTTATTTCATGCAACATGTTTCGAATATTGCAGTTCTATGAAATAATTATAATGTATTGTACAGTCTTCATAAATTTTTTTTTATTAACTACTGGAATTATCTAAAATAAAAATGGGAGATACTAAATTTAATGTATGTATTCTTATAGGAAATTCTTAAAAGATTTTGGGTACGTTTATTTGGCATAACCAGGTTCGGGTCAAAAGGGCTGTATTGTCAGTGCATTGGAAATAGCATTATACAATAAAACATGACAGGAGACTAATTTTTAGTAGCTGCTGAGGGTGTCTTTATTTGGATGCATCATGTCTTCTATGTGCTCGTGGGTATATGGGTTGTCTTTACATATTGAAAATTGGTGCTGGGAGTTATTTAAGACAGCCAGGATGGTGGCGGAATGGGTCGTACACGCAAATCATGAAATGAAGAGACAATGTCGTGTAGAGATTTGGCATAGTTTGTAAGTGTGGAAGAAATTTGTATAGGGCCATTAACTGACATCATTTGAATTCCAGTACAGGCGGTCCCTGTGCTTGATAATAGTTACTTTCCTGAAGATGGTTTCAAGTAAGAAGTTTTTTAAAGTAGTAGCTACTTCCCGTGAGCTGAAAGATTCTTTACAATTTGGATTTGCCTTCCCGAACGACTGAAAAATGACAAAGAATTAGAAATCAACAATTTTAGTGCCCCAAATGAAACATAAAAATAAAGGAAATGGAATATTACATATGGTACAAAAATACAGAATATAAGAGAAATTTTCAGTAAAAAAAGCTGGAAAATAAACTTTTCGTAAGTTCATTTTCCATTATGTTGGTTGAAATTATTCCAGGGTACTGATTTTGTTCACAAGTTGTCGAATGAGCGAGTTCTTTTCGGAAGACTAGGCAACCGGACGGCTTGCTTTTCTTCGTATGGGCGAAATTTCGTAAAGCGAATTTTTGTAACACGCGGAGTGACCGTAACGTAGGTAGAATCGTTAGACACCGAATCCACATACTGCTTCTCTACCGTCACAGAATGTTATAAGAAACTGATGGGAGATTTCCTGATTTGTGTAATTCATATGGTTAAGCAAACAAACAAGAGCACTTGTAACCATTCGAAGCCTGTCAATCATCCACATTATATATATAGCTTCATGTCCCACTTCACAGAGACAGCAGTTTACCTGCAGGAGAGAAAACAGCCGGTTACCACTACTCAGGAATCTAACTATTTTATTGTGAGAATCATCTGCAAAACTATGCAAATACGCCGTGTGTGCAAAACACAGAACGTTTAATGGTGCTATTTGGTACTACTGGCTTTAAGAGAGGTTAATTTACTATAAACACAACATAATAATACCGTTCGATCTTCAGCTACGCCATTCAACCACAACAACTGTAACAAAATTGATTTACTACCAACATTACTTCATAAATATCATCAAATAAGAAATTCTAGGACAGTGAAGTGCTGAATGATAATCGTCTGTGTTTGGAGATAAAGTTTGATTTAAAGCTCGCATATATTCTTCCTTTCTTTTTTATTTCTTGGGTCTTCCTTTATATTCCCTTTCCTCCTTCATTTATGTCATTTATTTACTTCTGTCTGTACTTGTCTCTCTTCTTTCCATGTTCCCCCTGTCTTTTATCCTTTATTCTTCCATTATTTGTCCCCTATTCTTACTTTAATTTCCCTTTCTTCATTCGTACCTCCTTTATCTTATTTTCCACCTCTGTTTCTCTTTTTTTCATTTACATCTCCACTTGCCTGGCTTATTTCCGTTTTCGTCTGTCCTTGTTCCTTTCTTTCATTTTCTATTTCTTTTGCCCACTATTCTTACTTTCCTTCATTCTTTCCTTCTTCCTTTCCTAATTTCTCTTTCTTTTGTGCGGTACAAATGTATGTTACCAAGTTATTAAGTGTCAAACAATATTTCGTTATAGGATGTGAGCTGGTTTAGGGTCGCAATGTGCCCTCTCAACCCAGCAGGCAGTGAGTCATGGCTGGCCTAAGCCGGGGTCACGTACTGTAACACATCACACGTCTCTTTGGTTTGGTCATCAAATAAGAGAGGATGATTTTGGGAGGGCTTTAGATCTGATGGGAAGGGTGGATGCAAAGGGGAGGGCACGTAAGATATTGCTCCATCAGGTGTCGATGATTGGCTCTCAAATTGAATACTGGACATGGGCGGAGGATGGAAAGAAGAAAGTGAAAAGCTGGAATTGTAGTGGTAGCCATCCCAGCGCTGTGGAATTTGGATGGAGCGCGATTTGTGAATTAGTAGCCCATGTTTAGATCTAATTATGACACTATGACACACTACATACGTTTAGGAAAACACGCAGACTCTGACCAATGTATTAGAGGTTATTATGACACACTGTATCTATTTCTGACTAAAAACAGACACCGACTCGTGAAGTAAATTAATTACGACGCATTGCATGGATTTATGACCACAGATAGATACTGACCGAAGCACATGAAACCCATGGCTATTTTTAATTCACAGAACACCTGATTTCTTGTTACCAAATGCATTTCATTTAGTTTTGAATGCCATATTGAATAAAAGCAATTAGCTCAATTTAAGGTTCAGAAGATTTTACGTAGTGTTATATTTCTTCCTTCTTAAAAAAGTAAACAATAAGAAACTCTCTGGTATTATGAAAACAATTTCCCAGGTGCAAATTAATAAAACTTAGCTTTTCAGTTCGTGGTTTCATATATTGTTACGATTCCACAAATATCTCAAGCCGAGAAACAAAAAAAGGACCTTAACTGGTATTTAAAACACATCGCCATACTACGGCATGATGTTCAGTAATATAAAGTATATATTACATTCCCGATTTTAATAACAACTACGAATAATTCAAGTTTTTTTCATGTTGATCTACAGTAATTCTTATGTAAGGCTTAAGAAGTTAAAATTCCCGGTTATTGTACAACTGTTCACGACGTGTTTAAACACGCATGCAGAAGATTAATATTGACGATGAGTGATGTAAGAAGGTCAACTTATTTATTTCAGTGGTAGGCCTATATTTAAAGAATTCGGGAGTTATATCAATACATTTTCAAAAGTTCTGCTGTTACAGCATCAATATGAAATACCATGCCTCACAGTTCCTTGTTTTCATACCAGCACTACGAAGACGCAGACTTCCTTACTGTGTAACTCGTAACCTGTTGGGAGGTGGGGATTGTTGATGGATTCAAATAGGATCGGGACCTTCGTACTACATAGGTCCGTCACATCAGGCTTTTCTTGTACTCCACATCACCCTCCTCTTGGGAGAGATACGCTCTTATTAGATTCCCCCTTCTCGTATCCTATGGGAACCCTGGACAATGTTCCAAACATCGGTTACAGCAGCGTTTTAAACAGATGTATCGACTGGTGAGGATGTTCTGCTCATTATTGACGATTACATTTTAAATTCACACACCTCGGCATATGTAATACGCAGCAAGTTTTTAAGTATTATTAATAATGCCCCGGAATACTTTGGTCTCAACTGTGTCCCAGGACAATAGCCTAATAACAGATTTCACTTCAATTCATATTTCAAACACGCATCAATAAACTATGATCATGGTACTAGAGTCCTTGAAGGGGATCAGTATTCATTACAGATATCTTAAGTAACGTAACAGCAAAACTAAATTCTGTATGAACTTTCAGGCCGTAATAAGAAAACGAGTCACCAGACCACTAAGATCTACGGTGTGTGAAGATAATTCTAAATTCGGCAGCACACAGAAATTAGAATTCTGCTTTGTACTCTCGAGACTCAAGATTTGAATCTATTTTCCATTTACTGGATTATATATTTCCCTTCACAAAGTTTTGGTATACGCCCAACTAACTCCACGTAGTGGAGTCCATCTTTAGAAGCCAACAGTTTCTCAGTGTAATGCGAAATTCCCCGCGTTGTATGGACCCTAAATATTCATTACTATGTTCACAACAACCCGCCACATTCTTCTATCATGAGCCAGACCACATCACGCCATGCCGTGTCATCTTTCTGCTTTAAGATATAGTTAAATATTATGTCCCATCTGTCTTTCGAAGGGACATCTTTGCTTCAGGTTTCCCCACCAAAACCCTGATTGCATTTCTCTTGTCCCTATACGTGCTACGCTTCCCGCCGCTTTCATTCTTCTTGATTTAATCACCCGAATAAAATTTGGTGTGGAGTAAAGTAATGAAGCTTCTCATTATGCACTTTTCACAAGTCTCCTGTTTTCTTCTTCCTCTTAGCCCCAAATACCCTCCTCAGCACCCTATTCTTGAATGCCGTCAACCTACGTTCTTCTTTATATGTGACATGATTATATAATATATAGAATACGTATCAGCCAAAACACAACTGCATTTAGACACAAAAAATTATTGTCTAAATACAGTTTGTTTTGAATGACACATATTTTATATATTATGCTACGTCCTTCACTTATTGTGAAAGGCAAGGCTTCATACCCACACAAACAGCAGGGAAAATTCCAGTTCTGTATATTTTAATTTTTATATTTTTAAAAAATCAGAAGGAAAGAGATAAGATTCTGGGACGAATTGTAGCAGCAATTCTCTAAACTTAATCTGCTCTTTATTTCATCATTCATGCAATTTTCATGCATTAGTGCCGTACCAAATATTTGAATTCTGCTACATTTTCAAAAGATTTACAGTGTTTTTTGTTGTTGTGATTTTGTCCTGCATTCTATTCATGAGACATGAACACATACTTAGTTTTCTTTCTATTTACTTCTAGGCTAACCTCCTTCCTAGCGGCTTCTAAGAGTCTATGTTTTTCTTTATAGTATTAAGTTTTTGCCCACCAAATTAACATCATCAGGACCGATCAATATCTGACGCATTCGATTCAATTTCTTTTCATCCCGAGTTGTCAAGCAGCTTCCATTCATAATGACCTAGACTCTCCTTGGCTGAGAACCTGACATTCTTTCTAATATTTCGCAAGCCCTGTTTATGCCCCTCATACTTTCTCCAATGCTTCAAACTTTGTCGAGAACTTAAACTGATAGCCTGGTACTTTTTTTTTACCTGACTTCCACTTTGTTAAGTTCTTGAAATCGAATCTTGCCATATCGAACTTCTGTTTTGCTGGTTTACTTACTCACTGAATTTCCCTGACTTTTCCAACCACCAGACTATCACAGTCAGCTCCCCTGAATGGCTGGACATTATTGTACTTAAAAGCCATCTGCTCTCAATCAAGATGTAAGGAATTTGACTGTGACTCTTCACATCAGAAGAGATCCAGGTGTAATGATTTACGTGTATATGCAGGAACATTGTGCTTTTAAGAAGCAGTTTTTTTTTGATGTGGCGAATTTCACTACTCCAGCACTATTATCATTACGATGTTCATGTAAGCTCTCATTCCTAGTTTTCGGCTTGAAAACATCTTCTCTCCACAATTTTGCATTGAAAGCTCCTAGCAGAATTTTCTTACGGTCCATAGGAAATTTATACAATACCTGCGCTAATTCCTCACAGAAATTGTCCTTTGAGTTATCAATTTTATCTCAGACAGTGCATGCAGATTTAGCACAATAATATCATATCAGCGACCTCTCAGCACTATCAACGACAAACTATACTGTCCCAACTGCTGATGTGTTTCTCCCATGTACACAAAACCCAGTCCCTAACTGATAAGTTTAATTTCCTTTTCCATAAAGAAAAGTAAAATCCTGTGCTAGTTCAGCGTCTCCCTTCTCCCATTTAACTCCCTGTACTTCCACTAAATCTAATCTATACTTTGTTAATTTCCTGTTCAATGTCTTGCGTGACCCTGGCCTATACCGGCTTCTCACATGTAATGTGTCAAATCTCATGTCCTTTCCCATTGCTTAGGTCGTTTCAAATGACATACCCAGTTCCGCGACTCCAGGTTCCATTTCGAAAAATGTTGCTTCTTTTTACGGAGAGTAGTCTTTACCCCTTTCCCATCCTCCAAGTTGAAGGACCACCTCCTGTCTCCTGTCTGTCCCTTCTATGCGCAATTGAGAATGCTCAATGCCAAGGTGACGTGGACCCACTTATCACGGAAGAATGCTGAGAGTAACCAATTTTTTTTTTTAAGTTACGGTCAATGTAACCGACTTTTCTGAGAACGTTTCATAGATTAGCTAAGAACAAGAGACGTGTAGATGTTCTTTAATTCTCTGAGGAATCACAATTTAAACTAAAATTTCAGTTTTTGGACGCAGTCCGCCTTTGGGCCGGAACGTGACATTCGCTGATGTAAAAGTCAGATATGACCAGAATTGTAGAGCTAAAATGGCAGGTTATAAATAGACGTGTCGTAATATGACATTATTAGACAGACTGGGTTTGCGCTTTTTAAACCCTGGAACTAAAGACTTCTAGAGAAACAAAGACCGACAAGTATAGAACTCCACATTCACAACTTTGAAAAGGAAATACCGAGTAACAATTAATGTGTCACTTCCTCCTCTTGTTAGTGCAGACGCATTGAAATTTATGTGTTTTGTGAAGTTTGAAGTGAGACTGTAACGACGTACTGACTTGGTGCGCCATTGCTAGGTGTCTGACAAATAACACACCCAATGGTTCCCTCCTTTCGCCCTTCGAGGACAAAAAAAGCCGTACTTTTTCAGCGTTCCGAGAATTTAGCTGAAAGAAAAGTTGATTAGATTTTTTTACACAATCAGCCTTTCTTTACCAGGCTGCGTCACGTGTTGGCCTTGTGACTGCGATAAACACTTAGCCATTAAACGAACAAGCGTTCGATGTCCAGTCGGAAGAGCCGCTGTGAAGAAAAGCTGCAAAGAGATGACAACTTGTGTCATCCATATATCTAGTGTGATATATCGTCGGTGTGTTTAACGACATTATTTCCACCATGTTACACACACGTAGCGTCGATTGGATGGGTAGTTGTCAATTATAAATCGGGAGCGCTATGGACGGAAGCGACGAATGCAAAATCTTGTTGGGAAACCTTGAAGTCGGAGACTGCTGGAGAAATCTAGGTACAGATCAGAGAACAATATTAAACAAATGACAAAAATTTTGTGCCACAATATAGACTGGCCTCATATGGTTCGAAATAAGGACAGCACTATTGTCCCCCGGATCCTATAAAACGAGGAGAATTTCGCGGTTTCCTGAACGACTTTTAACTTTAAAAAAAATATATTCTGCTCCATAGAGTTAATTTGTACTACTGTGGTACAAATCTTGTCACATTTGGCAAAGTAGCGAAATAATTACTGCCAAATTAAGACGGACTTTACGGAAAACAAAGCACAGTGTAATTTACACAAAGGTAAAACGTTCACTGGTACAAAATATTAGTTGTACCTAAAACTTTGCTTGTAATAGTTGGACGTTAAACTTGGTCTGCCACATTAAGGGAAGTAGTTGACTCTAACACGGAGGAAGTAACAGGAGAATGGAGAGAAGTGTATAATGAGGAGCTTCGTGATTTCTGTTCCTCACAAAAAAATGTATTATTCGGACAATCAAATCAAGGAGAAGGAACTGGGCGACGGATGTTGCAAGCATGCGGGAGAATAGAAATACGTGCAGGGTTTTGGTGGGGAAACCTGAAGGAAAGAGGCCACACAAAAGACTTAAGCGTGGATACTTGGATAATATGAGAATAAATCGTGAAAATGTACGATGGGAGGGCGTAGACTGGATTGATCTGGCTTAAGATGTGAACAAGCGGCGGGCTGCTGAGAACACAAAAAATCTAGGGGTACCATAAAGTGCGGTTAAGTTTTTTTTTTTATCTAGCTTAGGAACTATTAGCTACTGAAGAAAGACACTGCTTTCTAGATTTAGTTAGTTGTGACTTATGTCAGTTACTTACTCAGAACTGACATTAGAATTCCACAATTACTGGCAGTGCAATTACCATTGACATTGTTAACACACAACCAGCACAGTAGCGTCGTATCAGACTACCGCTCACCCTCCGACTCTTGAGTTCAATCAATAAAACATGGCCCGGTTCCCTCAGCAGTACACCAGCTTCGCGTTGTCATGACTACACTAACCCTGCTTCGACGCCAGCCGTCCTAGCCGAGGCTCTTCATACACATCAACCCGACAACACAAGCTTAGAATTCTAATTATATTTGTTTTTAATTTCACGTGAAATGTTTATTTCTAAGGTATGTGACTGTAGCCGTATCGCTACAGGAACACCTCTTTGGACACTGTCAATTGTTTGAGGTATGCGTAATATACACATCGTTTTGGAAGGTGGTTCCGCATCCATCGTCACATAAAAGCAATATCTGAAAAACTACTTTATTTGGTCCATTAGGTCCAGCTAATGTGTAAAAGTGGGAGATAAGGGACCAAAGAAAACACGCTGTAATATACGACTTAAATTGTGACGCAGGTACAGCCAGCTTCCTAAACGTCGCATGTATTAAGTACGCCTCAGACAATGGACAATGTTCTTACTATACGCACCGAATAGGCACGACCAGAAAAGCATGTACTTAGGTCGTGGCCTCAAATAATGTAGACGGAGGCCTACGTTTGTATTATTTGCAATAACGCTAAACATCAAGTGCGTTCGAGTGGTTGGGTCTTCTGTTTCGTATTACTGAGGTCTCAGGTGTAAATATGTCCATGGACGTTAACATTCCTGACTGAAATTCTCATGGGTTTCCTCAGTGTCTCTCTAGAGGAATGCTACAACATTATCTTCAAATAACGCTCGTCACTTTCCATATATTTACCTAGTCATGGTTCACGGTCACATTGCTATTTGTTCCAACAGCGGCTGTGTAATGTTGGCATCTGATACATCGTCGTTAAATATTTAAAAAAAGATGTCTTACAATATAATTTCCGGTAAGTCAGTTGCAAAGCATTCTCGCAATTCGTAAGTTAAAGACAACAATGCAGCTGAACGACAGTAATGTTAAAGACAACAATGCAGCTGAACGACAGTAATGTTAAAGCAGGTTCAAAAGTTCAATAAGAGCATTTCGACATAACTTCGGACAGGGGTACACAAATCCCAGTCGCCAGGTCTCTCGGAAAGCTGTATGTTGTAAGTTTGGCCCTAAAATTTGTGGGTCCCCTGTACAAAACTTATTTCTTATCACCCATCTGACGGTTAGAATTTTGAGGTGGGTTCTAGAGATTTGGAAAATTTATGTACTCCTTACTTAGGATAGGCATATTTCTTCAAATGCAGTAGTGTATGCTATGAGGCTAGTAGGCAAAACGCATGAATAATCAATTATTCTCACTATATAAATCGATAAACTTAAAGGCAGGTTGGCCTTTTAAACACTCCTCATACCGTTAGTATTAAATCCTCTCAATTGTCACTACAATTCATAACAAATACAAATAATTTTTCTGTCAGTCACATAATGCTGTACTAAACACTACGGAATCGTTTCGTTCTTCCAAGAATTCCTTTTATACCGTATTTTAAGCTTCATAGAAATTTACAACAACAAACATATTCAGATATATACCTGAAATACCGCTTGGAGTTCTGCAAAGTTGTCTACCTAGAACACCATATATGAGCAGGCTACATCTTACATCTTCAAACCGATAACTATTCTAACCACGAGATGACGTTCACAAAGTTCATGTAATGCCAACTGATTTTCAGATGAGTATATACTTGTAATTGAGAATAACTGTCATTACGTGTGTGTGCAAGAGAGTAAAATTAATTTGTAAAAGGAGTTCTGTATTCTCGCTTCAAGCAACCCTCTCTATGGCATTGTCGAAGCAAGTCATCACACGAGAAAGGTAGCAGCTACCTCTTAAAGCTTCACGGCCCTTTGGACACAAATGGGTAAAAGACGAATACAGCTTGGGAATTGTTGCATAATTCTTTTTTACATGTCTCCCCTGTGATTGCGAGCAGGCCTATTCAACATTCTGAAAATCCTGATCCTATGGTATCCTCGTAAGTATCTAAACACATTCACACGTTTCTTGGCTCCCATATTTGTACAGTAATTAAGAGATGTACTGTAGCAGCTATATTTAAAATGTGCTAAGCCTCAATGTAAAATTCTGTAAACGTTCCCTAAACATAATAATACAAATGAATTCAATACAGAAAGATAAAACAAATCCTGAATAGACCTTTAAGTGATCATGTCGAAGTACACGTAGTTCTTAGGGCACGTGCGGTATTGAATCACTGTTTCATGTTTATAATAGTTTCGCAATTGTCGTTTTGTATTAAATTAGTCCGAGTCATTTTTAACACGCGAGCGAACTCCATAATATGTACTCCAAGAAAGAATGAATTGACATTATCAAGCTCCTGGTGCTGTGTATTTAAGGTCTTCGCTGTTCTTGGATTTTATGCGACGTAGGTTGACAGACGGTTACAGCCGTTTGGAAACAACCTATCGGTCCCATTTCCAAGAATCAAGCAGTTCAAAAGAAATTGTAGGTCAAAAGACATTGCTCGACCTTTGAACATGGGATGAATAGTCTGTACAGAAACGTCGGTAAACAGCTGCCAACCTACGCTGTGTAGCGCCCCGGAAAATGGAAGGTTTCAAAGCATCAATTTAATCCTTTCACATTATACAGTGGAATTAATATGACTTTCTGGCCTCGTGCCAGGCACAGCATTGACATTTCGACACTCAAGACCGTCTTAAAATGAAAAATAAAATCAAATTGAAATTAGTCGTAAGGGTAGATATTGTGAAATGAGGTGTTTCCGAGACTGGGGCCGGCATTCGGTTGAACATGTTCCAGTCCATCATCGGACTGAATCTCTACAGGAGAAATTAGTGATAAATTGATGATATTGTAAGTTCTGAGCATTGAAGCTCCATACAGCGGCTGCATGAGGCAACATTTGCACAGGGAGGCTCGGATGCTGCGCAGTGTGACGCCTGGCGTCCATATTTACATTGCCTAGTTATCGACATATCGCTGCAGTCTATTCTTTACTGTAACATATTCCAGCGTTTGATGACACAGGAAATAAGCCGTACTATTTATCTGGACGCTTTTCACGTAATTTTGCGCAATTTTTCCTTAGGCTTGACGCATTTCCGCAGTAGTTTTAGTCTGCTTGATCATGAGATATAGCACCTGTGATCAAAACGTGGATTCACTCTAAACACTTTCTTCAGCAATCCATAAGGTAGGTAAGGAATAATATATTTACGTGTAACTGTATTAAGAACACATTTAATTTGTGACACATGTAGTTTATATTAGCATTACTAATTATTATGAAGTATAAGTTTCACTCTTGATACAACAGCTTAATATCTGATATAATCATTTTTACAAATATATATTATATAATGTGCGTAGGTTATCTGTGCACTCCTTACATTCAAAATGGAATCTTCAAATTGGCAAAGAAAATATTCTGTTTACTTCGTGCAATTTGCACAAATGTTACTATATAACAGTTTTATCAAATTTTATGAGGAAAATACCTCCCGTCACATGATAGAAATTTTAAGCTACAATGATATGATAATATTGCGTGAATCCGCAAAGAAAATTTCTTCATAAAATTCCCTAGTGTACGTACGTTGTGTGACACGTTATTTCGCGTTTTTTATGTCTCATGTTTTTCGACAAGAAGTAGACAGTTATATTTTATGTTATTCATATCATGCATTTTCTCACATTCTTTATTTTAAACCAACAAAATGCACTAATTAAAATACAATAAAACAGATCATAAAACACCCTTCATATCAAGTGTCAACTTCTACACGTTTCGACACGAAGGTGTCACCTTCAGGGAGTTTATTAACAACAAAGGATCAAACGCATATTTCATTATTTGAGTTATAGGCCTAATTTTGATTTTACTCAAGTGTTGTGTTAGCTGCATGGAATAAAATCTGACAAATGTATTAGACAATTGTAACATTTGTTCAATTTTTGTATTGAGAAATTGGGCAAATTTTTAATTTGGTGCCTGGATATTGTTAACCAGTGGTCTAATTGGTTCTTTTTCTTTGTGTATTTTAATCTCTGCGTTTAATGTTGGCGGTAGTGGCTTTATTTGTGATGTTCGTATAAACAAACCAGAAAAATAAAAAACCGCGAAAGTGTAACAGAAGAGGCTCATTATTGCATGGCGTTGTTATGACAGCAATATGGACTTGTAGGTTTTAACATATGTAATTTAGAATGTTAACAATTTATGACTTTTAATTTTTATGGTGGAAATAAGGGGAACTAGCTCCTGAAATATGTGTTGGACTTACGATCCTTTGTTATTAATAAATTTCTTGAAAATGCAAGTTTGGTGCCGAAACATGTTGAAGTTGGTATCTAATATGAAGAGTATTTTGTGATCTGCTTTATTTGTTTTAATTAGCGCAATTTTTGGTTTAAAACATGGAAGGTAGACGGTTGCAATTTACTAGCCTAAGATGTTTTGTAACAGCAAAAATTACAAGAATTTGACATGAGAGAAAACCAGCTGTCAGAAAAGCTTGTTGAATTGTTGGCGACTTTTCACACCCTTTGAGCGAATGCTCCCTTGAAAATTTTTGCACACACATAGGTTTGTAACAAGCAGGGATATTTAGTTTGTTTATATTCATTCTTGAAATTCACGAGATCATTTGACAACCACTAATACGAAAACATCTCGCCGGCAAATGTCGACATTTATTTTACTAACCATACGAAGTACGAAATTGTTCTGCATTTAATATCACGACTCATTTCACATTTCACAGTCAATATTCTGCCTCTTTGCTACAAAGAAGAACCGGTTAGTCTTGCTGGGAAATAAATTCTATTTTATGTAAGAATTATGTGACACACACACACGATTTGAATACACTCCTTACCCACCGTGCTGTAAAGGATTACTTTTAAAACAGCTCTTGATCTACCTGATTCTGATCGAAATGTTCGAAACTTGAAGTATGCATTTATTTAAAGTCACGGTGCACGGGGGATCAGTATCGTGTGCCATGAATAAATTTTAGTAGACCCACACAGAATCAAATAAAGACCTTTTAATTGTCTACCAGGAACTAATTCCACTACCGTGAAGTTGAATGTAGCACGTTCTTTCGAAAGGTTGGTGTCAACTTACACATGTACACGGTGTAAAAACCTTGAACAATACCATCTCTCGTTATATGATCATGATGCCTGCAGTTGATATGTCTTCTTCTTTAAATAACTTAGAAATCAACATCACCCGTTACATCCACAAAGAAATTTTGACCAGCCCGGTAGATACTAGGGAAACACATGTTTAGAGCTGCGAAAAGTCAGAATTAGACACATTTTACTGACATCGAAGGCAGGGACTCAATTTGTCCGCACAGACAGCCACCCCACTTGTCATTCAACGCAAGCGAAGAAAATGTGCAAGAGTAAACATATGGGACACTATTGCCAAGGGACGTATTGTCATTCATCGACTCTGCTGGAGTCTATTCCATGCCTACCCATATGGCATTCTGTTCATTGTTGAGTACAGGGGCGGGATGGATGGGGTGGGGGGAGGGTGGATTCGAGGGACATGACAATTTATCTGCTAATCGAATTTCAAATTAAATGAACATTTTGTTCTTCCTTGCAGATATAAAAAGAAAGAAAGCGAGAATAGTGTTGTCATTCTCCTACCCTTAAGGTAATGAACTTACAACAGCAAAAATAATGCGTGACTACAGGTGTACGAATGTCTGAAAACAGCTAAACTTTACAACAGACAAACACGTAAAATACGTATTAAGTTAAAAAATGCAAATATGATTAAACAAAGCGCTTATTTTAAGTCGGCCTAGAAGTAAAGCTCTCCCCCCCCCCGGCCCACATTCATGCTGAGCTACAGAATGCATGAGGTTCCTGTACTCTTCATTGGAATAATTCTCACGAACAGGGGAAATATTTTACTTTTGTATTCTTTTCTTTCTATCGAAGAGTGTACGACTACCTGCTATGACATGAATAACATGACATTTTTACTGTAGACTTAGAAATAAACAGTAAACACAGGTTTTAACATTACAAAATATAATTAAATTCGTTTCATTTATTAGAATGATTGCGAACAACTATAGTATTGTGACAAGCAATCATTAAAGTTGCATGGTAAGAAAAACGACACAAATTAAAAATTAAATATCTCTAATTACCTACGACTGTAGGAAAAGTATCCACCGAGAAAGAGTAACCATGTTCCTTCTGAGATGAAAACGAAGTGCTATTGCGAGCGATGGTACACTTGCCTGAAGAAATGGTCTTTACATCCCTCCTTATAATACAAATTGACAATTCCGCAATTAATGTGACTGGTACATGAAGGGTAACAAGACTAATATTATCTGTAGCAGAGTGACAGACTCTTCAAAGGTAAGAAGAAATAAAGCATCAACATTATGTCGTATGAAATAAAGGGTGCTGAAATTTAGATGTCGCGACATCAAGTCGTAATTGCGACAAAAGTCAATCTGACGAAACTGACTGTAACCAATATTTGAACACTTCCGTCTTTTTTTCAAAGTTTAGTGGAATCTGTCAATGTAAGCTTATTCCGGTAATAGTGGCATGCTGAGTTATTGCTGAATTACTGCAATGTTTCACACTTTATAACTATTCAACGAAGAGAAATTACACTTAATGGGAGCAATAAGTCGTAGCACATTCCAGGCATGGGATTGTAGAAAATAACACATGAAGTACATCTGATCTGAATGTAATATTTTTCGTGAATTGGAAAGCACTGGAATAAAACAAAACGTTTTCGCATAGGTAGTATAATTTCTGAAATGGCGCTACGTGAGTTACCAAGTTTTACCACCAATAACGCTAACGCTGCAGATGCGGAAAATGGCCTCTCAACCGCAGATAGTTCTGTGTGTGTGTGTGTGTGTGTGTGTGCGTGTGCTCTGGTATCACAAAATGAAATATGTGGTAAGAGTGCAAATGAAAACTTCGCAAGGACTTTGGCAAAGAATAACTTTAAAAAATGTCCACTTAAAACCTGTTTAATTTGTTCAGTGAGGAGGGTTGTATTTGGAAAAGGAAACCCAGTAAACGACAAGTCACTGAAGCTAACGTGAATGAACTTCAAACGGCTTTTGTTTGCAGTTTAAGAAAATCATCAAGACAAACTGCTCGAGAATTAAGCATGCCACAATCGACAGTGCACAAAATTATGCAAAATAGTTGCTGCAACATGTAAGAGTCATAAATATGGAAGTTAGGGCCATATTTTGCTGTGATATTCTTTCAAAACTTGAAGACGATTATCTTTTCACAGCAAGAACCTTGTTGAGTGACGAAGCCACTTTCCACCCTAACCACGCCGATTCTGGGAAAAGAAAGTTCTAATGACATGCTATCCCAGCAAGAAGGAAGCAGCACCTCCGAATTTTCGGATTGTGTTGTATCCTAACGACGATGGTGGGATGGAAAAGTAGTGTTTGTTGTAAAGATTTTCGTTTTCCCGATTTAGATGATAATTTGGGAATGCACAATGCATAAATGGAAGTTTTAGGTTCTTGTGACCGTGCATGCTTCGTGAGCTGTGTGCACTGTGTGTAAGTTACAGTAACTTACACACAATGCACACAGCACACGACGCAGTTCCACAAGACCATAGCCAATCACAGTCTACACACCCAGGCAGAACACTGCATGCAGTAGGACACGGTCTTATTCTCCTGATGATGGGCATAATGATGCCCGAAACATTTTGAGGTAGAAAGTTTAATAATAAACATCGAATTAGTTGGATCTTGTTGGTTCTCTCTCTTCACCTTACATAGATGAAAGCTTTTACCAGGAGGAAAGTTTCGAGTACGTTAGAACACACTAAGAACCGAAATTCACGATGCTGTGTAAATAACTGGCAGTTATGTTAACGGATGAAAAAGTTGATGCAGTTGATTTCTCCACTATTATACACCACATAGAATAGATATATGCTTCTTGAGAAATGTCGATGTGCAGAAGTTCGCAATTTATAAATCATAAGCGGCAGATATTGCAGTAGCGTACCAACCATTCAGGAAATGAAATGACACAGATTTCGGTGACAAGAAATAGTGAAAGAATCCCGCCACGAATGTCCAGTAACGCGTTTTTATAGGGATAACTTAGGCGTTGGATTCTAAATTATAATTCATTGATATGGAAGATTCCAAGCCATGAGATCATGAGGTAACTGCGTTTAATACGGGACTCTTGGTACAGTTGTGATTTCGCTCTGTACTGAAGTCAAATCCGCCAAGTTAGACTTTTGGTGACACTTGGGTTTATGCATGATGGTCTCAAGACATCAATGACCCTGTTGCCTTCCTACAGAATCGAGATTTATCTACTGCCTAACTTTTATTTTTCACCAGAGAGGCTGCTACTTTATTAGGTAACACAATTATGTTCATTATTAACCTTTTGGCGCCTGAATTATTTTTTCAATTTTAGCACACCCTGTATATAAAATGTGAATAATACAGGAACAAAATACATTAGAATTATGAAACAAACAGCATTTTGAAGAGAAAAAAAACGGAGAGTATATACCATGTTTAAAATATTCAGTACCTATATTTGTTGAATAAATATATAAAATGCAACTTTAGAGGTTAGCGGTGCGGTGCGACCACTATAG
>Ga0123354_10000978_pt1 | contig 32424 bp, 26 predicted proteins | sample TergutLab28metaG_2_FD_97872 | JGI IMG/M metagenome (GOLD analysis project Ga0123354, IMG submission 97872) | Labiotermes labralis P4 segment gut microbial communities from Petit-Saut dam, French Guiana - Lab288 P4 | ecosystem: Host-associated > Arthropoda: Insects > Digestive system > Gut ... | reverse complement strand
GTTTTTATTTAGTTTAAAATAGACCAACAAGATAAAATAAAATCCAAAGAAATAAAATGATAATAGGTTTAATGTGTACTAATTAATTTTTAAGTTTGGATTTTTTTAATGTTCCGATTCTTTAACTCATTCGCTACTATCTCTTTCACATCCGCTTTGATTTGATTGTAATTGTCTTCGATAATCTGTTGCATAATATCTTTACCCGCTTCATCAACAAAATCTGCAATTATCGGAATTGGTTGAAAGGCTTTTGTTTCCGCTGCAACCTTATCATTATCGACAACAATTTCGGCATGAAAAATCTTTTGTTCAATACGCTCTCCGAAATTGTCGGATACAGAACCTACAAACATACCTTGCGTGAGATTGGAAATTTTGGAAGCAGGAATCAGGGAATCCAATTGTGTAGAAATGGAAGTGGATGTATCCTGCCTGTTAATCGAAATGGACTGCCGCTTTTGAAGGATTTTTCCGAAACGTTCTGAAAGATTTTTCGCCGACTCCCCAACAATCTGACCGGAAAAGATATTTCCTACAGTGTTGAAAATATCGGCTTTTACCAATTTACCGTTGTCGGAATGTTCCAATGAGAGGATTTCCCGACCGCCTGCGTCCATTTTGATAAGGTCAAGATTTTTACGGTCGTTCAGGTTTCCATAACTTTTTACAAAGGTGTCATAATGAATATTAAGAGATTGCCGTAAGTCTTTGTTTTCTTTCTGTTCCTTTGCTTCATAGTTGTATAAAGAATGGTATGTATCGCGTATTTCAATATACAGTTTTGCCTTTTGTTCCTGCAATGGATTTAATTCCAAGGATTTAAAAACAGCGTCGTATCGGTAACGCTCTTTAAGGAAACCGATTTGTCCGTTTTGTTCTGCAACCAATGAGCCTTGCTTGTGATGTTCCTGTAAAATACCGGAATAAGGGCGCGGTAGCGTCATATCGGCAATTTCCTGTTTCTTTTCTATTTCGGGCGTTTTTGCAGATAGTTTGACGCTTGCAGGTTGTTCAAATAAATTGAGTTGTTTCGGCTTTTCTTGCTTTGAAGCGGGTTTCTTTTTTCTTCGTTTGTTGGTATTTAACTGTTTGCGTTCTTCTTCTGAAAAACCGAAAAGGTCGTAAAGCGACATGACCGGATGTTGTTCTAAGTTTGGTGCAGGTTTTGGCTGTTGATGCCGTTCTTCGGGTGTTGTCTGTGGTTTTTCTGTGTTTCCATTTATGTATGGACGTGAGGCAGTAAATTCATTCCATTTTCCTTTTCTAACGGCTTCAACTGCTGCATCTATTTCTTCCAATTCTTCGTGGGATGGTTCTTGTTGCTGTTGTCGCGGGCTAACCGTATTATCCAAATACAGTTCTTTATTCAAGTTTTTTGAAAAATCTTCGGAAAGCATAGCTTTCATATCGGCAGCCATACCCTGAACCCCACCCTTGTGAAGATATATCATTCCCGGACTGCCGTAAAGGTCTTTATCCACAAACGATTCAGTTTGTACGATACGGCTTGTATCACGGAAATAACCGTTAGTATTTATGCCGTTGGATAGTGTACGACTTTCAGTAAAAGCCTGTTCTTCTGCGGTTAATAATGTTTTATTGCTGTTTTTTTGCAAAATAATCAAGTCGCTGCCTACTTCTGTTCCGGCATTGTCCGACATTAAATTATTAGGCAGGCGAATTGCCGAAACAAGGTTGGTATTGTTCATCAGCCATTCCCTGACAGGCTTGTTCTGTTGGCTGTTCATTACGCCCTGCGAGGTTATAAAACCCAACAATCCACCTTCACGAAGCGTTTCCACGCCTTTAAGAAAGAAATAGTTGTGAACTTTTTGCGTAGCCTGTCGTTTGGTTTGGTCATTGCTTTTGGAAAATGACATATCAAAAACGGAAGTGTCGCCAAAAGGAATATTTGACGCAATTACATCAAATTGATTGTCCGGTCGTTTTTCTATTTCTTCAAAGCCTGTTATATGCACCCTGTCATTGGGATGCAAATGTGAAAGGACTTTACCTGTCAATAAATCTTTCTCAAAACCAACGGTTTTGTTTTGCGGAAACGTTTCCCTGAAAGCATCAATAAATGCGCCGTTTCCCGCCGAAGGTTCTAAAAAATTACTCGGAATAATACCATTTTCTTTCAGTGTTTCCGAAAGAGCCTTTATTGCTTCGGGTGGTGTGTAGAAAGCGGTTAAAACCGAACTTTTAATACTGTTAAAATAACGTTTATATTCTTTTTCATCGTGGGAGTTTTCACGGATTAGCCGGTGCAAATCCGCAACCATTGGAAACAATTCCATATCAGTTTTTGTCCAATAACTCTTGTCCGATTCTTTTTCAGCCGGATTGAGAATGCACTTTATCCCGCCAAACCCGCTGTATTGCTTCAAAATGGCTTGTTCCGTATCGGTTGCCCTGCGCTTTTCCCTGTCCAATGTGAAAGCGATGCGGATTGCCTCCATATTGGTTTTTAGATGCGCTTTCTTATTGTATGCCATGTTTGTCGAGATAAATAGCGATTGTACCGGTTAATTCGGTATAGAGTAAATCGTATTCCGGCTCGTAAGCAAAGTCGTCGGACAAAGAGTATTTAGAAAAAACGCTTTCACATTTGGGAAAAAGTTTTATTGCCATTGCTTTGGCTTCGTCTTCGGGAACTTCGGCGGCAAACTCGTTCCAAAGGATATTAACAAGCGTGTCGTGTTTGGAAAAGTATAAGCCTTGAAAAAGAACAAGATGAGCTTCGTTGTCGGCTTCGTTGTCGTTGTTGCCTTCAAGTATGGCTTGCGAGTAGGTTTCCGTTGCTGCTTCGGAGCGGGTAGCGATAAAACGGTCGTCGTTTAACCGTTCGGGATGGCTTTCGCGAAGAAAGTCCACAAGTGATAAGCGGTAATAAGATAAGTCCGGAATAATGTTTTTGCTATTCATTTTTTTAAATTTTAATGATGAATGGCAAAATTGGAAAGAAAATCCGATGAAATATTTGGTTTTCAGGCAGGTGGCAGCATGTTGCGCCGGTAGTGTCTTCGAGTTGCTTTCATACAAAGTGAATCTCAAATATTTTCAACAACATGTACGTTTTATTAGAAAAAAGCGTATTTTTGCAAAAAGTTACGGAATACATTACTTTATGAAAATATTTACTAATGAATAATTACAGTCAAAATACATATAATCAATTAGATGTATATTTAAAAGAAGTTAGAGCGCAAGGGCGTTATGGCTTTACGCTTGATGAATTGCAGGAAAAATTCAAGTTACCATACCCTGCCATTAAGCAAAAACTGTACAGATTGAAATTGAAAAATGAAGTTTTGCAAATTCGTCAAGGCTTTTATGCGATTATCCCGCCCGAATATTCAAAGCAGGGAATATTGCCGCCCTATCTGTATATTGATGACTTAATGAAAAGCCTTAATAAACAATATTATGTGGGATTGTTATCGGCAGCGGCGATGTATGGCGCTGCTCATCAACAGCCGATGGGATATACTGTGATTACGGAAAGTCCGGCGCCTCGCAATATTGAAAAACTGCAAATCGTATTTTTTCCAAAACAGAATTTTTTACAGGAAGGGATTCTGCAAAAGAAATCGGCAGCAGGCTATATCAATGTATCTTCACCGGAACGCACGGCATTGGATTTTTTCGATTATATTCACAAGTTCGGTTTAAACAGGATTACCACCATTTTGCAGGAATTGACTGAAGAAATGAAACCGTCCGTGCTTGCAAAGGTAGCAAAAGCGTTTTCCAATACTGCGGCAATCCAACGTTTGGGTTATATTTTGGAAAATGAAACAGGCGCGGAAAGTTTATCGGAAAGTTTGTATAAAATATTGAGCGGCAGACAATTTTTTCCAATTCCATTGTCTCCACAAAAAGAGAAGAAGGGTGAAACGAACAATAGATGGAAAATAATTATTAATACAAAAATAGAGAGTGATTTATGATACCGCAAAGATATATTGAGGAATGGCGGGCTATCGCACCGTGGGTATTAGACCCGCAAGTCGAGCAGGATTTGGTTATTGCACGTGCAATGATTGAATTGTATTCCGATGATTTATTAAAGAAATCGTTGGCTTTTCGAGGTGGAACGGCTTTACACAAACTCTATTTGACGCCGCAAGTCCGTTACAGTGAGGATATTGATTTGGTACAAATCAATGTCGAGCCGATAAATCCAATTTTAAAACGGATGCGTGAAAAATTATCGTTTCTCGGAATGAAACGGGTTGTAAAACAGCATATTCACAACAATACGGTTGTGTATCGCTTTGAATCGGAAATGCAACCTGTTGTTCCGATGCGATTAAAAATTGAAATCAATACGCGCGAACATTTGAATGTTTTGGGTTTGAAAGAAATGCCTTTTGATATGAAAAGCGGTTGGTTTTCCGGACAGTGTAGCATTACAGGGTATGAAATAGAGGAACTTCTGGCAACAAAATTCAGGGCATTGTATCAGCGCAAAAAAGGGCGTGATTTGTTTGATTTGTATTGGGCATTAACGCAAAAAAATATTGATGTAGAGAAACTTATATATTGTTATAGGCTTTATATAAAGAATGTAGTAGATACTCCGCCTACTCAGAAACAGTTCCTTGCTAATATGAATGAGAAAATATTGGATAAGGATTTCAGAGAGGATATTTACCTGCTGTTGAGGAAAGGCGTTGAGTATGATATTGATGAGGCATGGGAGTTGGTAAAGAAAGAGTTGGTGGGAAAAATATAAATATATATGAGAAAAATACTCAACAAATTAGCAATTATGATTAAAAATATATTAGACGAGTGGACTATATGTTTAATCAAAAGATTGAGCGTATTTAACCTTTGGCTAAATCGTTACAATAATCCTAATCCGAATGGATATGAAGACTTAACACCAACAAACAACGGTGATGATGATAGAAAATATTCCGAAGCACTGGAATGGGCATTAAAAAATGAAAACATAAAAAACATCGCTTTGACAGGTGCTTTTGGTTCAGGGAAAAGCAGTATTCTTAGGACATTTGAAAAAGAACATCAAGGTTACAACTATTTAAACATTTCACTCGCATCTTTCGGTGATACTATTACAAACGAAGATTTAGATAATGAACAGAATATTGACAGATTAATAGAACTAAGCATTTTACAACAAATATTCTATCATGTCAAACACAAAAATATACCTGATTCGCGATTTAAACGGATAAAAAGTATTAGTAAAGGAAGTTTATTGTTTGATACATTGGAAATTATTGTTTGGATTTTGGCATTACTGTTGTTTTTTATGCCCAAATTTATCCAAGAAACAGCAATAGGAAAAGAATTGAATTTGTCAAGTCCAATATTCACATATTTACTTCCATCTATTATACTTTTAGGTATTGGTTTTTTCATTGCAAAATCAATTAGGATAGCTAACAACTCAAAATTAAATAAACTCAATATTCAGAGTGGCGAAATAGAAATAAGCCAAAATATTGATTCATCTATTCTAAACAAGCATTTGGATGAAATTCTCTATTTCTTTGAAGTAACAAAATACAATGTTTTGATTATAGAAGATTTAGACCGCTTTAATAATACGAATATATTTACAAAACTTCGAGAATTAAATATTTTGATAAATGGCTCAGAACAAATTAATCGTCGTGTAGTTTTTATTTATGCAATAAAAGATGATATGTTTCATGATACGAACAGAACCAAATTTTTCGATTTTATCATTCCTGTTATTCCTGTTGTAAATATTTCAAATTCGGGCGATAAACTTTATCAAAAGTTAACAAAAAACACTACTATAAATAACCCTTTATCTCGAAATTTAATTGACGATGTGTCTATGTATATTGATGATATGCGATTACTCATAAACATTTGTAATGAATACGCAGTCTATAAAGAGAAATTGACGCCTAAATTAAATCAAGACAATTTATTGGCAATGATAATCTATAAAAATATATTTCCTTCTGATTTTGTAGATTTGCATAATGGAAAAGGAAAAGTTTTTTCCGTTTTCGAAAGTAAGCCCTCTTTAATCAAAGAGAGGATAGACAAAATTAACACTAAAATTGATGAAATTAATATCGAAATTAAAGAGATTGAAAACGTTTGTCTGTATAATATTCAAGAGTTGCGAGCAATATATATAGAGAAAATAATAGAAAAAATTCCTAATGCTCTATCACTGCGTGTAAATGATAATGAGTGTTCTTTCTCTGATTGCAAGAATGACGATAATTTTGAATATTTGCAGGAAGAAGATAAAATCAGCTATTATTACCATCATCCAAGTTATAACAATTTAAATAAAACATACAAACAAAGTAATTTATCTTTTGAAAATATCGAAGCAGATGTTGACTCCAGTAAGTCATATCAAAAACGAGAACAACTTATCCAAGGTAAATATAACAACAAAGTTGAGCTACTAAAGAAGCATATTGAAGAACTAAAAACTGAAAAGATTAAAATAAAATCGTGGACTTTGCAACAAATTGCAGAAAAAATAGGTTTAGGCAGTTCGTTTGATGAAATAAAGAGCGAAAAACTAATAATTTACTTGATTCGTAACGGCTACATTAATGAAAATTATCATGATTATATTTCTTACTTCTATGAAGAACTTATAACTAAAGAAGATAGAGAATTTCGATTCAGTATATTGAACCGAGAATCTTTGCCGTTTGATTACAAACTCATTAAAGTAGAAAATCTAATCAAAAAAATACGGATAAATGAATTTGAATACGAGGAAATCTTAAATTGCTCTTTATTAGATTTATTACTTTTCAAACAAACCACATACACTACTCAATATCAAACTGTTTTAACGCAAATATGTAATAAGAGTAAAAATTCTATTGCTTTCATTGATTGTTATATAGAGAAAGGACTAATTATAGATTTATTCATTACTTCCTTATGTAATGAATGGAATACATTTTGGGACTTCTTAGTTTTGGAATCGGGTTATTCGAATGGTAAAAAAGATATTTATTTGAAGTTAATAGTAGAATATGTTGCAATTGAAAAGGTAAAGCTATTAGATAAGAATAAGAACATAAGCAAATACCTATCAGAGAAAACAGATTTTCTTGAGATTTTTACTGATGAACCTCATATCAAAGAGGTTATTAAATCATTGAATGTCAAATTTCATAATTTAATCTTGCCAAAAACAGAAAACCATTTATTTGATTTCATATATGAGAATAACCTGTATGAAATAAATAAAGATATGATTGACCTTATTATTAAAGTTTTTACTCCTGACAATCTTGAAAAATTAAAGACTGCAAACTATACGACTGTAAAAGCATCCAACTGTAAGCATTTGATTAACTATATTGAAAATAATTTAAATAACTATGTTTCAAATGTACTTTTAATAATACCTGAAAATGCTCATGAATCTGAAGAATCTATTATACATCTGCTTTATCAAAAAGAAGAAATTATAAGTCTTGAGAATCGCAAGAAAATTATTGATAAACAAACAGCGTCATTGACAAATCTTTCAACGATAAACGAAATGGAAGATAGTTTAATTGAGTTTGTTGTTGAAAAATCAAAAATGATGGCAACATGGAATAATGTTTTTGATTACTACGTGTTAAAAGAAGAAATTATAGATAGTGTATTAGTCTTATATCTCAATCAGGAAAAAAATTATCGAGAGCTAACAAAAGTAAAAATAAGTACAGAGAATAAGGTTGCTGCCATAAAAATGGCAAATGCTATCATCATAAATGAAAATATTACAGATGATTGTTTTGAATACTTATTACGCTGCTGTCCTTATGCACATTCTGAATTAGATTTTGAAAATTTATCAGAAAGAAAAGTAGAGTTAATGATAAAGTACGGTTATCTCTCATTGTCAGTTAAACGATTCAATTACATTAAAGAACATTTTTCCATGCATATAGATTTACTGAAAAAGTATTCTAAAGAATTCATTGAAAATCAGACCAATTATTCTTTAGATAAAGATGATGTATTAGCTCTTTTGAGTTCTTCCGAGTTTAACCTCCAACAAAAAATATCAATAATACAAAATACAGATAAAGAGTTAATTGTTGATAATAAAGAGTTGAGCTATGCGATTTGCTACATCTTGTCCGGTTATCAATATATAGAATTAGATTTTAATGTATTAAAGAGTTTAATACAATATGGACAATTAGAAAATAAAATCAAATTGTTAAATATTCAATTCCATTCATTATCTCATGACCAAATTACTGAATTATTAAATAGGTTTGACGAGCCTTATTCCGGAATTGCAACTAAAGGCAAAAGACCGTCTATACCTAAGAATCAGATAAGTCTTGAATTGGTTCATAAGTTGCATGAAAATGATTATATATCATCGTTTAAGGAAAAAGGCGATAAAATAAAAGTGAATACAAAATCTGCATAAAAAGCAAAAGCGCTTGGGTATCCCTCCCAAGCGCTCACCACTAAAATCCAATCGAAAACAGTATTAAACCATTACGACTGTGGATTTCAGCGGTAAAGGTACTACTTTTTCCGGTTACTTTTTGATTTTTCTGGAAAATCAAACGTAACCCGGTAGTTTTCGTCAAATTTCAATGCAGCGTCGAAAGTTTTTCCCGCTTTACTTTTGAAACCTTTGATAATTCCGGTTTTGCCTTTGGTCAGCAATTCCGTAATCTGTCCGTCAGATAATTGTTTTTCGCTGATGTTACGGAAAATTACGAGTCCACATTGTTCATCGGTACATTTTACAACTTTTGGGAAAAAGCGGATTTTTGCTGTTTTGCACTTCGGGCAAAGGCAAGTATTCTCATCGGAAACGGTAACTTTTGTATCCAATAATTCCATTGTAATCTGCTTTGTATAGATTTCAATTGCTTTACCGAATGTTTCCGGGGGCATGCCGCCACGTTCGATTTGCATTAAAGCGTTTTCCCACTCGCCTGTCATCGCAACATCTGCAATACGCTTGTCTTTAACAATATCATAAACAGAAAGTCCTTTTTCGGTAGGCACTAACGACTTCTTGTCTCTTTTGATATAATCGCGGGCAAATAATGTTTCGATAATTGCCGCACGGGTGGCAGGCGTTCCGATGCCCGATTCTTTCATTGCATCGCGTTCCGCTTCGTTTTCGACTTCCTTCCCTGCCGATTCCATAGCGCCTAAAAGCGTGGCTTCTGTGTGCAATGGTTTGGGCTTGGTCTGCTTTTCCAATATTTCGGAATGAAGGACAGGCACAGTTTCACCTTTCGTTACTTCGGGTAAATTGCCTGTTTCGTCTTCTCCCTGTTCTTCCGCTTCACTGAAAACCGTCCGCCAACCTGCCTGTTTGACAGTTGAACCTTTTGCCTCGAAAAGTGTGTCGCCACAATTTAGAATTATGGTTGTGGCATCTTTGACGCATTTTTTGGAAAACGCTTCTAACATGCGTCCCGCTATCATTTCGTAAACGGTTTGTTCTTCGCCGGATAAACCTTTGGTTGTATTTTCGGTAATCAACAGCGCATGGTGGTCGGTGATTTTTTTATCATCAACGCATCGGATATTTAAAACAGCATTGTCCATTGATTGGGCATAAGCCCCAAAACGTGGATGCGTTTTCAAGTTATTGATGAGTTCCGGTATTTCGTCGAATACATCTGCGGAAATATAACGGCTGCCTGTGCGTGGATAGGTGATAAACTTCGATTCGTACAATTTTTGTGCGATTGACAAAGTATTATCTGCCGAGAAGCCGTATTTGCTGTTAGCCTCTTTTTGCAATGTTGTTAAATCGTACAGTAAAGGCGGCTCTTGATTGATTTCTTTCTTTTCAACGGATTGAACGTGAAGCGTTTTTTGCTGCTGCAAAAGAGTGAAAACTTTGTCTGCCTCACTCTTTTGCTCGTATTTTTCGCGACTGATAGCCGAAAACGAAACATTCGATTTTTCGGTCTGAACCTTAATTTGCCAAAAAGGCGTAGAAATAAAGTTTTTATTTTCTAAATACCTTTTACAAATCATTGCAAGTGTGGGTGTTTGCACACGTCCGAGCGAATAAACGCCGCGACCTGCGGCAATACTCAACGCTTGACTTGTATTAATTCCGCATAGCCAATCTGCTTCTGACCTTGCTTTTGCTGCAAAATAAAGATTGTCGTACTCGCTGCCTGCTTTCAGGTTTTGCAAGCCGTCTTTGATGGCTTTATCGGTCAGGCTGCTAATCCATAAACGGACAAATGGTTTTCGATTTTTCTCATTACCATATATATAATGGTATATGTATCGAAAAATGCACTCGCCTTCGCGTCCGGCATCGGTTGCGACAATGATACGGTCGCAACTGTCGAAAACCTGTTTTATTACTTTCAGTTGTTTTAATGCGCCGCCGTCCGGTTTGTATTCCTTGCCGTCTTTTACCTGCCGGGGAATGAGTTTGAACGTTTCGGGGATAATAGGCAAATTGTCTTTTACAAATCCCGCAAAACCGTATTCTTCGGGCATGGCTAACTGTACAAGATGCCCAAATGCCCACGTAACCATATAATTGTTACCCTGTAAAAAACCGTCCTCTTTTGAAGTTGCGCCAACAATAGCTGCTATTTCGCGGGCTACCGATGGTTTTTCTGCAATAATTGCTGTTTTCATATTTTTTGGATTTTAGTGGTGATTATTACATTTTTATTCCGGTTTTTTTCTTCTGTTGTTTCTCATCTTGTTTTTCAGTAGGCTGCGTTTGTCCTTTATTCAAAGGTTCTTTCATATTCTTAGTTGCCTCGTTTGTTTTGCCTTCCGAATTAACAGCTACCTGCGTCTTGCTACGGTTATCAGGAATGACTTTTCCGGCGGCAAGCGCATCTTTATACTGCTTGGGAAACATGAAATCCATTTTTCCGGTTTCTTTGTTTAAGGTAATATATCCGCTGTATCCTTTCCCCTTTTTATCAACTAAGCCGTCAATGTGGACGGTTTTACCTTCCCGAAGGCTGTCGCGTTGGTCATTAGTCAATTCCTTACCGCGAAAAATTTTTTGAACGTCCTTTTGTTCGTTATTCTGCTTTTGACTTTGTTTCTTATCATTGTCAAAAAGAGGCATTAAGCAACGATTGTCAGCATTGAACTGAACGTTAGCAGAATAGAATTTATTCTTGTCAGTGGAATACATGTTTTCAATCCTTACGGCTTTGCCTTCGCTCAATTTTTGCTTTTGTTCCTCGTTCAGTTGAACGCCTTTGTAAGTGTCGGAGATTTTCAGCCGGTCGGCACGGAAAGCGACAAGCTCATTTGTTAGTTTATCTACTGACAAAAGGATAGGCGTTTTTTCACCTTGCCGAAATTCGGCTTCTACCACTCGACCGAGATTGCCGGTTTTCAATAAATTTTGCTTGTCTTCTTCGGTGAATTTTATACCGAAATACGGATTATCCAAATCGGGCTTGTGCCGGATTGGATGAATGGCGGGAACGAAACTACCGTCTTCCTGCTTGCGAAGTGAAAAACGTGCATCGGTACGCAACGGCGTTTCATCATCAATTTTGATTGCAACTGTCAGTAAATCCGTTTTCCGGTAATTTAATAACTTGTCGAGATTGTTTGTACCGTCTTTGGAAATACCTGTTTTTTCGAGAGTTTCACGAGTGATACCCAATTTTTCGAGTTTGTCCCAATGTACATTGTTGGGGTCAATGGCATAACTCTTTTCAAATGTTTGCGTTTGAGGTTGTGTTTGTCCTTGCGCCTGTGATTGTTTTTTCACAAAATCTTCGGGGTCAACACGATGTAAGTCTAATAATTTTTTGTTTTCAGGCTTTTCCGGATTCTTAAACGCTTCCTGCAATTTCTGTACGACTTCATTAAATTTCTCTGCCGGTACGCGGAAAAACTCAAAATGTGTCGGATTCTTTACTTGGCGCATAAAGTTTTCAAAGAAATTTTCGAGAGTATTCCCATGCTTGTCAAGTTTCAGCAAATCGGGATTTTCACTGTCGGGCTTGGTTTGTTTCACCTTGCCGTCCTTGTCCATGTTGGCTGCTTTCAATTCGTTGCTGCCTTTTTCTTTGACCAAAAGAATGTCTTGGTCTTTCAAATTTTCGTTCATACTACTTTTGTTTAAAATAATTGCATCACTATTAATGCAATGCAAAAGTAGATGAACAAAGTATAGTTATATTTGATTTTGAGGTTAGTGGCAGCAAGTTGCGCCGGTAGTGTCGTTAAGTTGCGTCATTCATTTGTTGTACTTCTCGCAGGGCTAAGTCCAAATCATAAGAACTAAGAACATCTTCGGCATCAAAATTGTTTTCATCTTTTGTTAATTCTTTATCATAATAAATGATGTTCCAATTTCCTTGCTCGTCTTCTGTTAAGGCGGAGAGTGAGTCTATCCAGTCTCCCGAATTAAGATAGTGAATATCACCGTAATATTTGTTTTCCGGGTGGTGAATGTGTCCGCAAATAATTCCATCGCAACGTTTGGCTTTAGCCAAGCTAACCAGTGATTCCTCAAAATCCGAAATGTAGGAAACGGCAGTTTTGAATTTCTGTTTCACCTCTTGTGCGAGGGAATAATAAGGTTTCCCGCGCATGACGCGATAACGGTTATACCATTTATTAATATGCAGCAAAAACGTATATCCTGAATCGCCGAGCATTGAAAGCCATTTCATGTTGGTAGTAATATGGTCGAATACGTCGCCGTGCGTAACGTAATACCGTTTGCCGTTGCGTTCATGGATGAAATCTTTGACTATTTTAAGGTTAAAGAAGTTTATTGGCATAAAGTTATCTAAAAAGTCATCGTGGTTTCCCCGAACGTAAATCACTTCCGTAGCGTGATTTTCTATCATTTTTATTACCACGCGAAAGAACAAAGTATGCTTTTTCTTCCATGCTTTGTATGATTTTTTCTTCAGATGCCAACCGTCGATAATGTCTCCGTTAAGAATCAGCCTGTCGCAGGTGATAGATTTCAAAAATTCGGCAACTTCGATTGTTTTGGAAAAGGAAGTTCCCAAATGAATGTCCGACAACACTACGGTTGGGTAATAAGTTCTGTTACTCATTTTTTTCGTAATAATTTTGAAAGTAAAAGTAGTCAAGCGATGTTAAGAATGCGCTTCGGAAATGTTACAAAAATATTAATAATTTCAATCAGTATTGTATCTTAAAAGTAATTAAAACTTTATTTTCTTGTGGCAATTTTGTAATATTGGTTTAGTTATTTTGCAGCGTAAATTAAAAATCAATTTATTGCGTTTTTGTGAAGTAAAATTTAGTATAATAATCATTTAAATAATAAAACAATGAAAACTAAAAATTTGAGAACTATTTTATTCGGAGCTGCGCTGATTGCTATATTCAGCTGTGTATCCATTATTCCTTGTAGCGCTAAAAGTACAGCCGTTAACAAAGCCACCGACATCTCCATTACCGGCGCTGGCAGTTCATTCGATAATCCGCTGTTTTCTAAAATGTTTGCAGTGTATTATGATGCAACGAAAATTCAAATTAATTATCAATCCGTTGGTTCAGGTGCAGGTATTTCCCAGCTGACCAACAAAACCATTGATTTCGGAGCTTCCGATGCTCCAATGAACAGCAAGCAGGACTCTGCCGCAGTTGCACCAGTATTGCACATTCCGGTTACTGCAGGCGCTGTGGTTATTAGCTACAATTTACCGGAGGTGAAACAGACGCTGAAATTTACACCGGATATTATCGCTAATATTTTCTTGGGAAAAATTACTTTATGGAATGACGCTGCTATTGCCGCAGCAAATCAGGGCGTTAAATTACCTGCAACACCGATTGTTGTAGCACATCGTTCTGATGGAAGTGGAACTTCGGCTATCTTTACGTCCTATCTTTCTAAAGTAAGCCCCGAATGGCAATCAAAAGTAGGCGCCGGTACGGCAGTCAACTGGCCGGTAGGCTTGGGTGGAAAAGGAAATGAAGGCGTTTCCGGTTTGATAAAACAAACGCCGGGCGGAATCGGGTATATTGAACTGGCTTATGCTATTCAAAATAAAATACCTTATGCAACTGTTAAGAATAAAGCGGGAAAATTCATTGTTCCTTCTATAGAAAGCGTTACGGCTGCTGCAAACGTTACTATTCCTGCTGATGGAAAAGTTTGGATGACAGATACCGATGCTTCCAACGGCTATCCCATTGCAGGATTCTCTTGGGTATTGCTTTATAAAGAACAGGGTTATGGCAACCGTTCGCAGGAGCAAGCAACGCAATTGGTAAAATTGTTAAACTGGATGATTCACGAAGGACAAAAATACGGCGCCAATCTGTATTATGCACCACTTTCAAAAACAGCGGTAACAGTAGGCGAAAATCTTTTGAAGTCAACTACATTTAAAGGTCAGCCGATTTTGAAATAATGGATTCAAATTAAATGCTACCGTCATCAAGAAAATAATTAAACGGTAAAAAATAAAACTTTTCTTCTCAGTAATTCATTTGACAGGAATCCCCTCTGCCTATAGCACGGGGGATTTTTATGTGGTAAAATTACACATTCGCTTGTCAGTGGATGATTGAATTTCAGCCAAAGCTGGTAGTTTTAAGCACAACATTTGGGAATCTAAAAAGTTACGACTTTGTCAGCCCACACAACCATATCCACGCAATCGACCATCCTTGAAATCGGGCAAACATCACTACCTTCAAGGTGTCGTGATTTGAGGCATGTTCCGCAGGCAAGGATTTCACCGCCCTGTTTAGCAAAGGTGTTTAACTGCTCGTCAACGTTGTATTGTTCGTCAACCAATCCTTCACATTCAACTGCTTCGCCCATCAGAAACACTTTTACTTCGTGTCCCTGACGTTTAGCTGTACTTGCAAAACGAAAAGCGTTCCAAGCCTTCTCCGGTTCTTTGGTTTGCAGAATAATTCCTATTTTCATACGAAAATTATTTGAAGATATTTTCTCGCAAATTTAATACATTTCTTTAATTCTTCCACCCTGTTTTTCAATTATTCTATCAAAATATTTAATGAGGCTGTGTCAAAAGTACTTATCATTGCGGGCGTAGTGTAACGAAGACCCGCAATCCCCTGACAATCAATATCGGTTTTCATTGGATAGCGGGTCAAGCCCGCCATGACAGGCTTTTGAAACAGCCCCATAATGCTATTTCCTAACCGTATAACTGTAAACGTTTTTCCCTTGATGATTGACAAAGGAAAAGCTGCATGTTTTATTGTTTAATGAAAATACAGTAAAACCCGGATCGGGATTGCAAAACAATGTACCGTCAATTTCCTTTACCGGACGCGATTGCGATGCCGAAGAATTTACGATATAATTCACGTTGCAGCCTTGCGGTTTGAGATACTGAAAATTGTGAATATGACCGCAGATGTAAAAGTCTGCTTTGCGATTTTCGAGAATTGTACCGATACGCTTCTGAATATCAGTTCTTTCATTTTCATCTTTTTCAGTGTAGGCATAAACCGGATGATGTCCGATAACTATTTTCCAGCGGTCATTCGAAACAACAAGTACCGAGTCAAGCCAATGGAGCTGCCGGTCAATGTTTTGTTCTCCGGCATCGGAATATTCTTTGTCACTGCGATACCTGTCAATCAGCGGAGTGGTGTCGATAAAAACAAACAGGGCTTTTTGTCCGGTCTTACCGATGGTCTTTTCTATTGTGTAATATCTTTCAAGAGCATTCCAGCGTCTGCTGACATCCGAATAATCCATCATTGCCTGCACGCTGCCGCGATATTCGTGATTGCCCGGAATCACATACCAAGGAATTGTATAAAGCGACGGAGCAGTGTAAACATTTTCAATTTTCAACTTCCATTCTTTGTCTTCCACGCTTTTTACTCCATCGTCATGAATCGGGTCGCCGGCAACTGCCAGAAATTTTATTCTGTTTTCTTTGGCAAACGTTCCCATGATTTCGGCAATGTTCTGCTGCTCTGATTTTCCTCGTTTTCCCATGTCGGAAGCGACAATAAAGTTAAGATTTCCGGATGAAAGTTTGGTAGGGAAATTACTTTTTGTGCATCCTCCGAACAAAATCGCGAGGAGCAGAAGGGAATAAACTATTCGTTTCACGTTATTGAAAGTTTTGTTCTATTTTTCACATTCTTGTGTCATTAAATCCTTTAATAAAAAGCCATACAGGAAACGTCAATTCAAACAATGCGCCCGGTATAAATAGAACAAATGCTATGGATGACGTAACAAAAAGTTCTATCCAACCACTTACAAATAAGGCAAAATAGCCAATGATACCCAATACAGAAAGTAAACGCGGTATCATTCGACTTTTGAATAAGACCCAACAGAACAACATACTTCCTGCGCCAAGAGAAATCATCGCCAGTTGAAAAAGGATATTCCTGAATCCCATAAACGCTTCAATAACATTTTGATTGCATGGAATTAGAACCGGAATAAATGCACAGGCAGAGGCAATCAATAAAAGTGTAGCCTCTACGATTCTTGCAGCTACATAACCTGTTGTTGCCCATTCATTTTGCTTTCTTAGAATAGGGAAGATTAATGCAGCAATGCATACAACAGCAGCAGAATTGATAAACTCAAGAAAAATACCCAATTTAAACTTACTTTCAAAAATACCATCTCTAAGTGATGACGTAATAAATCCATTTCCAGACATATAAGCAGCCATCGCAAGAAGAAACAGAGCCCCGATAATTATACCGTGTTTTCTATTAATTGTCATTTCATTCTTTTAGCTTTGCGCACAACGCCACAATTGTTAGCGGGTCGTGCATTATTTCTCTTCCAAGTATTCATGAGTATTCTTCACAGTTGAATAAAAAAAGTTCAATGCGGCAAGAATAGATTTTTGTACTTCACTCGCTACAACCTTTTTCCCTTGAATTTCCAGATCTTTCGTTGCGCAAGCGTCTCCGATTACAACACAAGTAAATCCAAAATCTTTCGCAGCTCTCGTTGTTGCATCAACACAGTGTTGTGTCATCATCCCACAAATTACCAAATCGGTAATGTTGTTCAATTTTAAGTAATCAAGCAAATCTGTTTCACGAAAACTATTCGGATAATTTTTTGCAATCACTTTCTCTCCGCTAATCGGCATAACATTTTCGTGAATTTCTACTCCTTTTGTATTTGGAATAAAAAATGTTGACCCCGCTCTTGTTGAAAAATGTTGGATATGTATCACAGGCAGCGATTTTTCTCTAAAATATTTCAATAAGATTTTTGCATTTATACTTGCTTCAACGCTCCCAATCAAAGGATTGGCGCCCCCTTCAAAATAATCGTTTTGAATGTCAATAATGATTAATGCTTTTTTCGTTTCCATATTCTTTCGGTTTGCATTATCCTGTCCAAATACAAATCCACATACGGTTAATATTTAGGACTGAAAAGATAATTTGTTTCATTTTTTCAACTGTTATTTAATTTCATTTGTCAATTGTTCGCAATGCTTTCTTTATAATATATTTGGTTTCTACTGTATCGCTTTCTTTTTCCCAACGTTTACACAGTTCTATCACGAAGTCAGGCTGTGTCTTGCTTGCATCATTCAGCCAATTCCCAACGCTGTCTTGAACATATTTGGCTTTGTCGGATTTTAACGGTTCCAAAATTGATAAAGCCAATTCGGGATTTTGCTTCAGTTCTTTGATATGTTCGCACCAAACGCCGCAAGGTCTTGTCGCTTCACTTGCAAAACGTCTAATGTTTTCGTCTCGTTTGCTGTCCATTTTGACAAAATGGTTATGCTTTCTTCCAAATATTGCGCTATACTTGGTCTAACGGCAAACCACGCTACTTCCCGAACTCCAAAATGCCGGTCTGCGGCAAACGGCTGTATTTTCCGAAGCATTTCCTTTATATTCAATGTGGTGTTTTTTCCGATAGTGTAGGCCGCCCAAGCGCGAACAAAATCCGATTGATGCGTTGAAATTATTGGAAAGGAATCACTGTCGTTATGAATCGCTGTTTGTTCAAAAAGTCCTGTCCCGATAGCTTCGTTTATGGTATTTACAGTCTGCTTTTTCAAACCGTCAATATGCGTTAAAATCGGTTTCAGATATTTTTTTCTGTCATGCTGTTCCAATAAGTTTTCAAGTAATATCCTTTGGTCAACAGCAAGCCACTCTACCAAATTGGCGGTTTCAATTTCGCCGTGATTCAATTGCTCTAAAATATCTTTTGGAATGTCCTTTATTGATTTGGCTCCTTTTCTTTTTGTTTCTATCATTACTGTATTCTGTTGAATATCTAATTATCTACTTCATTGCCCATTGCGCTCTCGCTCGCTTGCATTAACGGTACAAATATACGAAACAAGTTTCACATTCTTTGAAAATTTGTAATGGAGAATGGAACGCGAATAACACGGATGAAACGGATAGTCGTGGAAAAAATTTCAAAAATCCGCATTAATCCGCCCGATCCGCGTCATCCGCATTCTATCTATTATTTCGTTCCCAAAGCGCCAAAACGTGCCGACGGAGCGGGAGATTTGTATTCTTTACCGCCTACCGTAAGACCGGCTGCTGCGAACTTTCCTGTCCAGTTACCTGTGAAGTTGCTTTGAGCGCCTGTCAATACCGGAGAACCGGCTTGCACGTGGAAATCCCAAGCATCGTTGTACACAAATTCGCCCAGCGGAACGGTATTGAAACCGTAGTTCACGAATTTTGGATCTTTTGTCGCATCGCCTGCTGAAGCGCATACTATCGCATGTTCTTCCACTTTCGGAGTTCCGGGGAATTTAACAAGGTCGGGAGTAAACCAATAGTTGGCATTGTTTGATGTATAACCTGCATACGAGGTCATGAAATTGGGATTATCTTGAGCAAAAGTGCTTTGCTGTGAACCTGAAGCATAGAAGTCGTAATCTATGATTGAAGCCTGATCAGCGCCATTTGAAGGATTGGGATTGTTCCATGTAGGCGTTTGCGCCCTGAACTTGCAGTTAACCATCAGGTTATTGAAAACGCTTACCAATGCGTTCTTTTCGATATAGATACTGCCGCCTTTATCGCCGTTGCGTCTCCATCCTGCATTGATAATCGTGTTGTTGTAGGCGTGTTGGATTCCTTGGGGAGCAGTAGCGCCTTCACCTGATGAAGACAGTTTCAAGCCGTTGGTATTCGGTGCGAAAATGATGTTGTAGCAAGCATCCACTACACAGCCCGATTTCGGAGCAATCGCATCGCCGCCTATCTTGCCGTTGCCTGCAATAAGATTGTTATTAATAATATAATTACCTCCCCACATATAGAAAGCATTATCAACCATATACCGGAATATGGAGTTGGTGATTACATATTTTCCGGTTAATTTACCCCCAGTAATAGCGCATTCAGGGTCTCCGGCAGAAAGTTTATATCCGTAAGACAAAGAGCGGGCGCCGGTTACACTTGCACCGCCTGCATACTCAAGAATGATATGATCGAACAATGCTTCGTCGCAGGTATTTCCTAAAGTGATACCACCCCAGAAACCATTATAAGCGTTGTCGGCAGGGACGCGTTTGGTAGGATCAACCGAAAACAGAATGGGATACGCATCAGAACCCTGACAATAAAGGTTGCCTTCTACACAAAATTCAATAGCAGGCGTTTTTATGTTGAAAATGACTTCAACACCTTCTGCAATGGTTAGCGTTTTGCCGGCAGGAACATAAATATTATCGGTTACGTTGATGGTAGTTCCCATCTGCCATGTTCCTTCAACCGCTCCCGACACAGATTTAACCTCGTTCGACATTACGCCTACAGTACATGTTTGTACGTATGAATTGTCGGCTTTCGAAGTTGCGGTGATTGTGGCATAACCTGCGCCAACGGCAGTAACCACACCGTTTGCTACCGTTGCAACCGCCGGAGCTGAAGTAGTCCAGTCAATTGATTGGTTCGAAGCATCGCTCGGAAAAAACGTAACGCCTAATGTTACTTTATCCCCCGGTTTCATATAAACCGAATTTTGGGAAAGCGTAATACCCGCCAAATCGACGGTCTTGTCGTCTTCATTTTTGCAACCTGTAAATATTACAGTTGCTGCAATTAATAATGCAAAAATTTGCTTGTTCATAAATTAAAAAATTAAATTAAAAATATATATTAAAATTTGTATCTCATTCCTAATGTGAAATTCTGCCAGTATTGTTCTTTCCTGTCCAATACAGCGCCGTTGTACATAGCCAGACGCGGATCGCGCATTTCATTGATTGTATTCACTTTAACGTACTGAATCATGCGTGAGTTAAGTATATTGGAAGCTTTCCCGAAAATCGTTATTCCATTCCTGAACCTTTTCTCTACCGAAGCGTCCATCGGAAAATATCCCGCCTGATACGTATCATCATTCAAAAACTGTGAAACTACCACCAACCGTTCTCCTGTGTATGAAGCCGATAGTTGCGCATCCCAACCGGTGCGTGGAGTGTGCAGCAACAACGACAGATTAGCTACATGCGCCGCCTGACCATTCAGAGGACGGGTTTGATTGACGAGCTGTACTTCCGTATTTCTTTCCGGATCGTCGGTTTCGCGCAAAAAATCCTTTTTGACGGTTGTTATTTGCGACCGCGTAAAAGTATAGTTTGCTTTTATTCCCAGCCAGTTGAAATATTTGATAAAGTCTATTTCTAATCCGTAATTGTGCGCCGTTCCATTATTGGTTGGCGAATAATAAGTTGCGCTGCCCTGCTGGACAAATCCATATTCTATCGGATTTATAATTGTTTTGTAAAACAGTCCAACCATGAATTGTTCCGATGCACGGGGAAACGTTTCATACCGCATATCAAAGTTGTGGGCAATCGCATGTTTCAAATCGGGATTTCCTCTCTCCGTATAATCGTCGAAAACCATCTGATAGGGGAGTATCTCGAAAAAACTCGGGCGATTAATCGCTTTGTAATACGACAGGCGCAGATTGGTATTTTTGCGAATGCCATATTTTAAATTAATACTTGGAAGAAAATCTCCATAAATTTGTCTGCTTGAATTTTTTTCGGAAAATGACTCATACTTCAAATGATAACCCTGATCGGTATGTTCGTAGCGCAAGCCGGCTATAATCTGTAATTGCTTAATGGTCAGTTTAGCAGAAAAGTATCCCGCCCAAATTCGTTCGGTAGCATTATTATTTAGCGGATCGGAAGGATCTACGCCTTTAAATTCATATTTAACTTCATCATAGTTATTCCAATCGACGCCTTTAATCAGCTCACGTGGATTATCCTTTGCCGGATCGTAGGGAACAAACGTGTAAATATCAAAATGACCGTCCCTTTTTTTATCCCGGATCATTCCTCCACTTAACAATTCCAATGTCGATTGGCCTATTTTTTGATTGAAATGTAAATTCAGGAACGCCGCAATATCTTTGTCGGAATTGTGTTCCCAACGGCGGGTAGCGCCCGGATCTATCTGTATGGTTTCTATTCCCTGTATAAGTGAGTTAATTGTTGTATTGTCGGGCGTTTCATTAAGCGCCTTGCCATAATTAACCGACCAGTCGAGATTTAATTTTTCTTTCAAAATATCGTGCAATCCTTTCAATGTTGTATTTAATATTGACTGATGATTATATCTCATTCTGACCGTATGATTTTTCGTTGAATAAGAATCTCTTACCTGCATGTTCCCAAAATCCATATAAGCATTATACAATACGAACTTATGCCCTTGAGCAATATTATAATCTAATTTGGCGTGGGTTCCCAAACGGCTTTGCTGCGTTGAAATATAGCGATGATTGATTGCCTGTATCCCTTCGTCGGCATCAATAGTTGTCGTATAAATATCGCTTGTTGTTCCGTGCAGTGTATTGGAATAACTTCCGGCTAACATCATTCCGAGTTTTTGCTGAAAAAATCTTTTACCGTAAGAGAATCCGCCTGCAATATTCGGTAATGCCTGCCCTGAATTGAGATGAAGATTTGCCGACGTGAAATCTTTCATTTTTACGGCGCTTGCATATTCTATACCATATTTTTCCAATGGAGAACGCTTGTCTATCGCTCCGTAATCGAAAGATTGATAATCGCGATTGAAAAACATTGCATTGTAACCGGTTGAAAGGGTTGCCGTAAACTGAGTCGATGCAGGAGCGTCTTTCATCACCATATTGATAGCTCCGCCAATGCCGTCGCCTTCCATGTCGGCGGTCAAAGCTTTTGTAACTTCGAGCCGGTCGAGCAGTTCCGAAGGGAAAATATCAAGCGGGACGAAACGGTTCTTGGAATCCGGACTTGGAATCTTCACTCCATTGACAAGCGTATAATTATAGCGTTTATCCATTCCCCGGAGAAGCGCATATTGTCCCTCGCCGCTGCTGTTCCGTTCAACGATAATTCCCGAAACGCGCGCTATAACGTTTCCAACCGTCATATCGGGTGAAATCTCAATCGCTTTGGCGCTTACGACATTCATTACATTCAATGAATTTTTTTCTATTGAACGCGCTCCGGTTTCGGTATTGTTGACGAAATTTCCTGTTACTACTACTTCGTTGATTTGTAAAGTATTGGACTTAAGTAAAATTGTCAATTTTGAATTTGTACCCGTAACGGGATATTCGGCTGTTTTATATCCCATATAACTGCAAATCAAAGTGTCTGGATTAGCAAGGTCATCAATGGAAAAACTCCCGTCCAAGCCTGTTATCGCGCCTTTGGCAGGATTTCTTTTTACAATCAGCGTCACGCCAATCAATTCTTCTTTTGTGTCAGCATCTTTGACAGTCCCCTTTACGGATATTCCTGCAAATAAGCCCGTTGAAAATAAGAATAGAATTACAAATAAGAAAAACTTCATTTTATTTCAATTAATTTCGGAGGCAAAAGTAGATAGTTAATATTAAGAATGCGTTTCGGAAATATTAAATAAAATATAAAAATATGTTACAAATAAGGCAATAGAATTTCTGCATAAGAAATGTCAGGCTACTCAGCGTGTGGCACATTGGCGGAAACAAGAAATATGTAACAATATCTTTACAAAAATGTTTTTAATAATTAATAATATCAAATTATATTTGTCGTCTATATTTTGATATATGAAAAATAGACAGGAAAGAAGTTATTATCTGGAACGGGAAATAAGTTGGATGTATTTCAACCACAGAGTATTGCAAGAAGCGCAGGATAGAACGGTACCGTTGTTGGAAAGATTTTGTTTTTTAGGTATTTATTCTAACAATCTTGATGAATTTTTCAGAGTTCGGGTTGCCTTGCTTAACCGGATAGAACATTTACAGAAGCAGGAAAAGAGAGTTGCTCAGGAGATATTGTCGCAAATTCATAAATTGTATAAACGATACTCTGTTGAATTTGAAGAAACTTTCAATGGTTTGAAGAACGAATTGGAAGAAGAAAGTATCCGCATTTTGAATGAAACACAAATCAATGAGTTACAACAAAAAAAGATTTTACAGCTTTTTACTGAAAAATTGAATTTACACCTTTACCCGCGTCTTTTTCTGAAAAACTCGAATTTCAAGGACATCAATGATGAAAGCGTATATTTGGCTATTCGCATACTGACAGAATCAGGGCAAAGGGAATATGCGCTGCTCGAAGTTCCAACCGGCATTTTCGGACGATTTATCGAAATCCCGTCAGAAGATTCAAAAGGGAAGACATTTATGTTCCTTGATGATGTAATACGCCTTTGTTTGCCTCATATTTTTGTCAGGCAAGAATATGTCTACTTCGATGCTTATGCTTTTAAAGTAACCAAAGATGCAGAAATTGATATTGACCTTGACCCAGGCGATGCGTTGAAAAAAGTAAGCAAGGCGGTTAAAAACCGCAAATGGGGGCAGCCTGTCCGTTTTATCTATGATATGAATATGCCCACCGATTTGTTAAAACAAATTCAAAAGGCTTGCAATATACTGAAGACAGACAGTATAACCGCAGGCAGCCGCTACCACAATTTGAAAGACCTGATGTCGTTTCCCGATTGTCAAAGAAATGACTTGAAATACCAGAGATGGCCGGCAGTATTTGTTCCCGACATTATGGAATCCGGCAGCGTACTGGAAGTTATCAAACAAAAAGATATACTATTGCATTATCCTTACCACAGTTTTTCCAATTATATTCGTCTGCTCAGGGAAGCCGCTATCAGCAAAGAGGTAGATACTATTAAAATAACGCTCTATCGTTTGGCAGACAATTCATCTGTAGCGGAAGCATTGATTTGTGCAGCTAAAAACGGGAAAAAAGTAACAGCAGTAATCGAAATCCTTGCAAGGTTCGACGAGACTTCCAATATTTATTGGGCGCAAAAAATGAGAGAAGCCGGAATTCAGGTAATATTAGGCATCGAAGGATTGAAAATTCATTCTAAACTTACGCTTATCAAAGGAAAAAAGAGAAATATTGCCTGTATCAACACAGGGAATTTCCACGAAGGAAATGCAAAAGTATATACCGACTTAACCCTGATGACTGCCAATAAAAGTATAGTAAAAGAGGTTGATGAAGTGTTTTTATTTATACAAAAGCCTTATATTGTCCGTGATTTTAAAAAATTATTAGTTTCGCCTCTTACAATGCGTTCGAGTATCAAGTCATTGATACATACAGAAATACTAAATGCAAAAAAAGGGAAACCTGCCTATATCCAATGTAAGTTGAATCATGTTACCGATTTGGATATCATAAATAAACTATATGAAGCCTCCGCCGCCGGAGTGAAAATTGAGTTGCTGGTCAGAGGCAGTTGTTCGATAATTACAGGAATTAAAGGCATCAGCTCGAATATAACTGTAAAAGGTATTATTGACCGTTATCTGGAACATTCGCGTATTTTTATTTTCTGTAACGGAGGCAAGGAGAAATATTATCTGGGGTCAGCCGACTGGATTCTCCGCAATTTCGACTCACGTGTAGAAGTGCTTACTCCCGTTTTGGATGAAAAAATACAACGAGAATTGAAGTTAATTGTCGAATATGGGTTGAAAGACAATCAAAAAACGCGGACTATGGACGGCAAAGGGAGTAATCAGATTATTGCCGGTGAAATTCCTTTCCGGTCGCAGGAAGAGTTATATAAATATTACAGTCAAAAAATGGAAGGCAATGAGTAAAGTATGTTAACGTTTACATCAATATCTATCCCCACTGGCAACTGAAATCCTATATTCAAACGCCATTCCTTGCCGCCTCCCAACCTATAATAGCCGCCTTACGAGTAAGCCCCCAACGGTATCCGCCCAACTCGCCCGATGAGCGGATAACGCGATGGCAAGGAATAAGGAATGCCACGGGATTATCGCCGATAGCTGTTCCTACAGCACGCGAAGCATTCGGATTATTCAGCTTCAAGGCGATATCGCCATAGGTTGATAATCTTCCCATCGGAATTTTCAGCAGGGTTTCCCATACTTTTAGTTGAAAATCCGTGCCTTTCAAGTGCAGTTTGATTTCTCCTAATTTGCTCCAATCTTGTGTGAAAATAAATATGGCATTTTGCTGTATGGCATCCACCATTTGATTGTAGCGGGCGTTAGGAAACTTTTCCTGCAAGACGCTTAATGCTACGGATGGCTGGTCGGCAAATGCCATGTGGCAAATACCTTTGGGCGTTGCCGCAACAATGACATCGCCAAACGGAGTTTCTACGAAACTGTAGTTAATGGAAAGATTTTTCCCGCCATTTTTGTATTCGCCCGGCGTCATGCCTTCGATATTAACAAACAAATCATACAGGCGACTTGTTCCTGAAAGTCCCGTTTCATAAGCAGTATCGGATAACGTACCTTCTTTCAATACCTTTTTCGCGTATTCGATACTGATATATTGCAGGAATTTTTTGGGACTGACGCCTGCCCAAGCGGTAAACAAGCGTTGAAAATGAGCAGGACTCAAACAAACTTTATTAGCAACATCGTCCAATGTCGGTTGATTCTTAAAATTTTCTTTGATGTATTCGATTGCCTCAGCAATACGGGCAAAATCGAGATTTTCTTGTACCTTCATATTTTCTAATTTTTATGATTTGAAATGCAAAGATAGGGAAGGTTTTATGAACCGAAAACCCGAATCTTGCTTACCATTTATTTCCTACCTGCGTTTTTTTCCATGCGGTATGTTCAGCAGGCATACATACGGCGCAAGGGCGGTATCCGGCGTTGATTGCCGTTTGTTCGTCGGCAAAAAACACCCTGTTTTTCACATAGCCGCCTTTAGCAATAGCCAGTAATGCGGCACGGCAATCAAGCCTGCCGTACAGTTTTCCATGTTTGTTACCTCCGAACATTCCTTTGGTTTTGCTTTCGTATGGTGCGCCATCCGCTCCAATTAACGTATATGTTTTTTCTTTTGTCATTTTTCTATTGTTAAAATTGTGTCGGAATCAGGATTTGACAGCTTCATATTTCGGGCAACCAATTCACGGGAAGTATTAGCGTAGCAATAGGTGCAATAATGGGCGCATGTGCTGTAACAACCCACGTCTTTACTATAAACGCAACCGCATAACGGGCGTTGGTTTTTATCTTTCAAACTCTGCTTTTGAACGCCTGTCTGCGTATCATTCCCGAATAAACCGGGCGTATATCCGATAAACGACATCAATTTCATATCGTTCGGAAACAGGCGTATCATCAACTCATCATCAATACATTTGTTGTGCGTTATTCCGTACTTTTTCAAATCGATATCTTCGGCGCAGGTCGCCATTGTAAAGCTGGGGCTGGTATTTCGCCATTCGTGCAACAATTTCTGAAGCCCTGTCGCCATTTCATTTTTCCTGTTGGTGGTAAATTCGGCAAAGCGAATGTTCGTTTCGTTAAAATAATCGCTGTTCTTTATGAGATTGGCTTTTACACGGGGATAATTGAACACATCGGCAAAACTGAAAACCAGTCTATCCGTATAGTGTACCAACTGATTTCCGATGCTATGGACTTTTCTCAATAAATCTTCGACGGATATTTGCTCAGCTAACAAAAATGGGTCGAAACGCCATATTACACGCTCTTTCCCTATCCGTTCCGATAGCCTTTTGAATATTTCTATTCGTTGTTTCAACGGCGGGACAGCCGGTTCCAATTTTTCGGATTCATAATCATTCAACGTGTATTGGAAATAGAAATTCAGATTTTTACTTTCAATTATTTCCAGATATGGAATAACAGGCGCAGGATTTTTCGTCCAAAAAACAATCAGCCGGACATTTTCAAGGGAAATGTACTTGGGATTTGCAGGGCTGAAACGATTTTCCCACCGGATATATCCTTTCTCCAAACGGTTGATAAACCAACGCGAATGGAAAGCAGGAATATCTGTTGCCCGACTTGCCGAAATGATTACGGGGGCGATACCTTGCCGGATTTCGCCATCGTCTGTTGTAATCCATACTTTTTCCCACTGCTGTTTCATTTCACGGTCTTTCTTTTCATTGAACGGATTGCATTTTTTGTTTCATCATCAACAGCCAACGATTCGGTTATCTTCTGAATCGCTTTGTTGTGTGTCCAATTGTATAAGAAAACACCCTGTATTCCTCATCTGCAATACGCTCCAACTCTCTGCGAATTATTATTTTCATTTTGCAAATATCGTGATTTTTTTCCGCTCGGAAAATCTGATTCTTGCGATTGCTTCTTGCATCATATTCCGGTTTCAGCAAAAATCGGGTTTTTCAATCCCGTAAATACACGAACTTTCGTAATTCCTTATTCCCTAATTCGGTCAGGCGTTATAATCTCACACCGGACAAAATCGACTGTATTATCTTCGGCTCAAAGAACTATGCACCGGTTCTTTCCCGCATCGAAGAAATCACTTCGCGATTCAACACGTATTTCTATTATACCATTACTGCTTACGGCAAAGATGTTGAACCGGGCGTTCCCGACATAAACACAAGTATTGTTACTTTGTTGAAACTTTCTGAAATTGTCGGTTCTCAGCGCATTGCATGGCGGTATGACCCCGTGTTACTGACAAATAAATATACGATAGCGCAACATTTTGAAACCTTTGAATATATTGCCGGTCGCCTATCAGGACACATTGACCGTTGTATATTCAGTTTCGTGGAAATGTACACAAAACATAAAACCAACTTCCCTGAGCTAATTCCTTTGACAGTAGAGAATATGGATGAGTTGGAGAGGGCTTGGCGAAATGTCAGGCTACGATGAGAATCTCATTGTACTGTATTTCAGACGGAATATCGGTGTAGTGCAGCATGTCGCCCTGTAATTCATCGGCGTGCGGCATGAAGGCAGCAACGAAAGAGTCAATACTATCGAATGTATAGAAACACGCTGCCACGTATTTCGGTGGCGAATCGGGTTCGGTACCGCTAACGCCACGTTCAACCGTAACGCCACAGAATCCCTGATGGGCACTGAGAAGTTCTATGGAACGTGGCATGTGTTTTGACACGTAATAGTCGAAGTCAAAACGACCGCCGACGATATTTGGATAAAGAATGCTAACCTTGAACATAAAAGTTTATTTTTTTGCCAAAAGTAATATTATTTTTTGAAGCAGGTAACATTATTATATTCAAATCTATTTTGTCAATTCAAATCTTTATCGTAATTTTGCAATATTATAATTATAAAAATAATAAATAATGGGAGCAACAAAAACAGAACATTATTCTGATAATCAGAATGAAATAGCAACACTTGCAAAAGCGTTGGGACACCCTGCAAGAGTAGCGATTATAGAATACCTTGTTAAGGTAAACGCCTGTATTTGCGGCGATATCGTGAACGAATTACCTTTGGCGCAGCCGACAGTTTCTCAACATTTGAAAGAGTTGAAAAATGCAGGGATTATAAAAGGCGAGGTAGAAGGTAATTCTGTTTGTTATTGTATTGATAAAAATGCAATAGCAAAAGTTATTGGTTATTTTTCGGAAATATTAACTCATATGCAAAATCAAGCTGAGTGTTGCTAAATTTGAAAATAATCGTATGAAAAAGAAAATCTTAGTTCTTTGCACCGGCAACAGTTGCCGCAGCCAAATAGCAGAAGGATACTTGCGTCACTTTGCAGGCGAAATAGCCGAAATATATAGCGCAGGCATAGAAACGCATGGCGTTAATCCGCGTGCCGTTGAAACAATGAAAGAAGACGGCATAGATATTTCAAAACATACTTCAAACAATGTGGAAGAATATCTCAATATTGTTTTTGATTATGTAATTACTGTGTGCGACAATGCAAACGAACATTGTCCTGTTTTTCCAAACAAAGCCAAAAAATTTCATCAAAACTTTCCCGACCCTGCCAAAGCAAAGGGAACGGAAACGGAAATTAAAGATGAGTTCCATCGTGTTCGCGATATGATAAAAGCTTATTGTAAGCAATTTGTTGAAGATAACTTGAAATAAATATGAATACTAATCATTATAATCCTGTCACAGAACGCAAACGGCTAAGTTTTTTAGACCGCTATCTGACATTGTGGATTTTTTTTGCAATGGCGATAGGAGTATCCATTGGATATTTCTTTCCCTCAGTAGCAAGCAGTATAAATGCAATGTCGAGCGGAACAACCAACATTCCGTTAGCAATCGGCTTAATCCTGATGATGTACCCTCCATTGGCAAAAGTGCGCTACAATCAAATGGGCAGCGTATTCCGCAACAAGCGCATATTAAGCGTATCGCTGTTGCTCAATTGGATAATAGGCCCCTTGCTGATGTTTGCCTTGGCTGTGATTTTCCTTCGCAACTATCCCGAATATATGGTTGGACTGATACTCATAGGTTCAGCACGCTGCATTGCAATGGTTATCGTGTGGAACGAATTGGCAGGTGGAAGCCGTGAATATGCCGCAGGATTAGTCGCTTTGAACAGCATTTTTCAAGTGCTGTTCTACAGTCTTTACGTTTATTTCTTTATATCAGTATTGCTTCCTTTATTTGGAATTTCAACAGATGAAGTAAACATTACCATTGGTGAAATCGCCAAAAGCGTAGGCATTTATTTAGGTATTCCATTTGCAGCGGGCTTGTTGAGCCAATTATTATTGGTAAAAATTAAAGGTGAAGATTGGTTTTGGAACAAATTCGTACCTTTCATTTCGCCCATCACTTTAATAGCCCTCTTATTTACCATTGTCTTAATGTTCAGCCTCAAAGGGCAACTGATTGTTGAAATTCCATTGGATGTTGTACGCATAGCCATTCCATTACTGATTTATTTCGGTGTTATGTTTATGGTCAGTTTCTTTGTCGGTAAAAAGTTAGGCGCAGATTACGAGCAGAACACAGCCATATCATTTACATCTGCCGGCAATAATTTTGAGTTGGCAATTGCTGTTGCTATTGGCGTGTTTGGCATCAACAGCGGACAGGCTTTTGCAGGCGTTATCGGGCCATTGGTCGAAGTTCCCGCGCTTATTCTTTTAGTAAATGTAGCTTTATGGCTTAAACATAAATATTTTAAAAAATAAATAAAATGACAAACGAAGAACAAATCAAAGAAATGGTAAAGCAGAAATATACTGAAATTGCTTTACAAGACAAGGAAACTAATTCATGCTCATGTTGCGGTTCAGGTGGTTGCAGTGAAGAAGTTTATAACATTATGAGCGAAGAATATGACCAATTAGAAGGTTACAATCCTGATGCCGATTTAGGCTTGGGTTGCGGATTACCTACGCAGTTTGCCAAAATCAAAAAAGGCGATACCGTCATTGATTTAGGCAGTGGAGCAGGTAACGATTGCTTTGTGGCTCGTGCCGAAACAAGCGAAACAGGAAAAGTCATCGGTATTGATTTTACCCCTGCAATGATTGAAAAAGCGCGTATAAATAATGAAAAACGAGGATACAACAATGTAGAATTTCGTCACGGCGACATTGAAAATATGCCGGTATCTTCCAATTCTGTCGATGTTGTTGTAAGCAACTGCGTTCTCAATCTTGTGCCCAATAAACAAGCTGTCTTCAAAGAAATATACAGAGTATTGAAAGCTGGCGGACATTTCAGTATTTCCGATATTGTGCTAACCGGTAATTTACCGGAAAAAATCCAGTCTGCTGCTGAAATGTATGCAGGTTGTGTTTCGGGAGCTATTCAAAAGTTGGAATATTTAGATTATATCAAGCAAGCATGTTTTCAAAATGTTATCATTCAAAAGGAAAAACCGATAATCGTACCCGATGATATTTTGCAAAACTATCTGACAAAAGAAGAAATTTCGGAATATAAAACAAATCCGACAATAATCCGAAGTATAACGGTTTATGGCGAAAAAGGCAACTGTTCATGCGGTTGTTGTTGATGTCGTGTATCAAACAGATGGTTTCTTGTTGAAAAAACAATATGCTGTAAGAGCCGTAAGTATATTTATTTCATAAATTGTAACACATTATTATATTTTTTGTAATAATATTGACGCTGTTTTGTAATAACACTAATGTACTTTTGCCACTGAATTACATTAAAAAAATTTTTATCGCATGAATAAAATTTGGTTATTTTTTCTATTTACGTTGGTATTATTAAGCGCTTGTAAAAACATCGGCAATCAGGAAGAGCGAAACTGTACAAATCCTTCGTGGACGCTGAGTCAACGTGCCCTACACTCAGGAAAAACCGATGAGGAAGCCGAAAAGTTATTAGTTCCTAAAGATTATCCTTACAACATTAATACAACTATCCATGGCGACCCTACAACGCAAATGGGCGTTGCTTGGTTTACCAATGCAAATGTAACCGGAGGTGTTGTGCAAATAGTGGAAGGAAAAGCAGATAATGCTTCGGCATTTGATAAGGCGAAAGAAATTCCGGCTGTTACCGAAGCAATAGACAGTATTAACTATGTAAGCATAGGAAATAACGATACAAACAGCAATGAAGAACTGATTCTGGCGACAGGCTTCGTAAAAGGAGAAAAGCGTTCCTATACAGGCAACAAGGCGCTTATAACTCATTTGAAACCAAATACTACCTATTCGTATCGTGTTGGGAAAAAAGGCGCTTGGAGTGAAATTGGCTCTTTTACAACGGCTAAAGACAATAAGGATGCCTTTGAATTTCTTTATGCAACCGACCCTCAGGCAAATACGGATGAGATGTTCGATATTACAAAAAGAACAATAGAAACGGCATACAAGCAAACGCCCGACGCTAAATTCATACTCGTTGCCGGCGATTTTATAGAATCGTCAAAAGACCAAAGTTCTGAATGGGAGTGGGAACAATGGTTTGAAAAAATGCAAAGCGTTTGGCTGCATCTACCCATTGTGCCTGTACAGGGCAATCACGATACAAGTCCGTTCGGCAATATGTTTCATCATTTCAATACGGACAATTCGTACAATGAGCAACAGACCGACAATATAAAGAAAACAACCATGGGCGGCACGGTTTATTCTTTTGTCTATGGGGACGCTTTATTTATGGTTATCAACTATGAAGATTATCAAAACGGAGAATTTTATTTTGTAGCGCTTGAAAACTGG
>Ga0123354_10000977_pt1 | contig 32437 bp, 17 predicted proteins | sample TergutLab28metaG_2_FD_97872 | JGI IMG/M metagenome (GOLD analysis project Ga0123354, IMG submission 97872) | Labiotermes labralis P4 segment gut microbial communities from Petit-Saut dam, French Guiana - Lab288 P4 | ecosystem: Host-associated > Arthropoda: Insects > Digestive system > Gut ... | reverse complement strand
GTTGTTGGGGGTGGTGGGGGGGGGTGGTGGGGGGGGGGGGGGGGGGGGGCGGGGGGGGTCGGGGGGGGGGGGGGGGGTTTTTTTTTTTTTTTTTTTTTTTACGTGTGGATTTTTATATCTGTACCTCCTTTACATCGAAATAAGGAAGAATGCTTACACTTTTTTATTTAATGTTGTTTAAAGCAATATTTAATCTTATTCGCAGTAATTGATACTCTCGTCCAAGACGGAGTATTACAACTGAAAGATGTAATAGCAGTTTAACCAGTTGTGACTGCTCCTTCAGAAGCGTATATTTCACCGCCTGGCGACAAAATACGTATGCTGCAGCCAACATTAAGAATAAAGTGTGATGTTTTAAGGGCTTCCACTGTCAGCCAGTACAAATGAAAATCTCCCGCTCTGTGATACAGAATGTGCACATTTCTTCTAGCTGATGGTAGTGACAGTAGTTCACAATTTTGACTGTACTAACTCCCTAATAGCAAAACCCGAACTTGAACATTGCTTGCACTTATGTCCTCCAATAGACGTAACCTACAATCGTCAACTCAAATTCCACCGTTTACTTCCATGCACAGATGAATGGATAGATGGATGGATGGACAGATTCATGTAACTTTAAGTATTGCGTAAAACTAATAAATAACACGTGTTCTTATTTTTATATCAGTTTATTTAACACATTCTAAACACATGTACTGTTTGAAATCGACTCATTGCCTTCAGATGCATTTGGAATTGGTTGAGATTCTGTAGGGATATGACAATGGCTGATTCGTTATACGTTATATCAGCACATTATGTTGGACAGAGATGCGCCTGATTATATATATATATATATATATATATATGTGTGTGTGTGTGTGTGTGTGTGTGTGTTTGTATGTAGCTATATATGTATATGTTAATGTGTTTATATTTGTACACACATGCGCATGGTGTTTCGAAAACAGGCCGTTCTCGTGTTGTCAGGTGAAAAGTTTTCCCACTCCACTCAGCATGGTCACTCTTTCGTTTCTGTGTTTATTCTGCATTTAATTTCACTTAGTAGTGCACTCATACATTTGGAATGTAATAATTTAATGTCACAACGGTGGAGCTGAACTGTGGACTGACAGTATTTAGTGTTGTTGCGAGGCCTGTACTGGCAACATGAATCTGATATTGGATAACATGTGACGCGTTTCTATCCGATTTTCTTTGCATTCCTTTCGGTCATTTTGGAATAAAGAAGCTGTCTGTTATTTTGTGGACCGTAGAGATCACAGAAGATGTTGATCGATAGGTTGAAAGGCTGCTACAGAGCTGCAGTTTCGATCAGACTAGATGATTTACAGTCTTCAGTTAGAGTAACCAAAACATACTTTGACGGAGGTTTTGTTGTTCTCTCAGTCCCTTCTACAAATTTCATAATAATACGTTAGATTATGTTACAACCACTTCATCCCACATCCTTTCGAAGCCAAGAAAACAATTGTTACTGCCGAGACCTGTAGTAGGGTTAAGGAAAATGACTTAGTCTTCAGTTTGAATCATCAAAACTGCATTTTCTTTCACTGTTGCTACATGTTACCCGTAAATTGAAAGTCCCGGATAGTATGCCGGAAGTGTTGGAGCAAATGGGTATCGAAGTCCGTACCCTGGATAAGCGATAGTAGTATATGCAGGGAAGGGATGAATACTGAGAGCGGGGTAGCCCAGGTTGGCTGGTGGGGTAAAGGCCAACCCTGTATAATGTAACAGCCCTCGTTTTCGTACCACCTTGTTGACATCTGACGACGCCTGCTGACACATCGACGTCGCAGCCAGAACGAACACCAGCATCTGAAACATTATACCTTTTATGAGGTCAACCGTTGACGTCAGCAGTTGGCTGTGACTCCGACCTATGCCTAGAGAAGAGAACTTCAAAGAGGCTTTACAACAGTATTTTACATGGAAGTCCCTGTCGAGTTGGTAGGACAGCTTATTCCTGTATGGGAGTTCCTAGCTTCAGGTACCGGCCTGCAGAGCGGCTATCCCACTTGGTGTTTTTCGTGGTTTTCGCGGTACGGAAGACAAAAATCGAATTACTGCCTTAAATTATTCCTCGGCCGCTCCTTTCCACACCATTTCACTATTCACTAGTCCTACCACTGGACACTGAACAACTGATATCGCTGATAAATAAACCACGGATGAATTAGTGTACAGTGTTACTGAAATCACGCACCAGAGGCCTTCATGAGAGCCTGATAATCGCGCGACTATTCAAGAAATCCCGCGGATCGTACGGAACCCAGCCCTACAACACCATATTTGTATGAGTCCGCCACTACACCATATCGTGAGCAAGTTAAATCCACTCCACATCCTGAGGTTGTTAAGATCCGTTTTAATAATATTTCCCGCCATTGTGTAGGTCTCCCGGGTGATTGCCCACTGTTTTACGACTTATTTTATATGCAGTTCTCATACCATTTGACATTCCTGAGTCAAAGCCACTGCCACAGTGATATTGTAAAGACATTGTATATCTTCATGGCTAACGTCTTTCATGTGTGAGCAGACACTCCTGTAAGAACCTCCAGACGCTGGTTTTGGACTGTACTCACCTGTGCCTTCATGGTGTGGGCGAGTTGATGTGTTAACAAGTACGACACCTAGGGTCACTTTTATACTCTTGCGTATCGCCATATCGGTAAACTGTGAGCCTCACTTTCGCCCTGGTTTCGTTTTAATATTCGATCCCTACCGAATGACAATCAGATGATCGCACACAACACTTGTTTTGACTTCTAATTGTTGTTGGTCAACGGCTATGAACGTCAAAGCGCTTCACATGAGAATGTCATCCAGTCGCTTTCCGTTACGTCAAATGAATACGAGATTCAGAGGGGGTTTAGGGTTATCACGGTGGTGAATACGAAAATTGTGATCTTCTGGAATAAGACGCCTTGTAGTCTGGTAGACACTGCAACGTGAACTTCATTATCGCAGGATGACCAAATACGCGGCGTCACATCACAGGAGATCGTGATCTTCGTACGCAGGATTAGTGCATAGTACTGAATATGCATGGTTGCTGTCCTTCAGAAATTTGGCAGAGTTGCAGTAGTTCTGTTTCGGAATGACTGTTTGTTTGTTTTTGGCGCAACAGTCCACAGTAGGCCAGGGTCTCCTCATTCACGAGGTTTCTAGATCACACACAACGACGCGCCACAGTCGGTAGGACTCCTCTGGACGAGTGATCAGCTTGTCGCATAGACCTCTACCTGACATCACACAACACACAACCGCGCGGCCACTGGGACCGGCTTGGGAATGACAGTAACAAATACAAAATCTTTTATGAAAAAGTTGAGATCAGTTTAAATTCTGGTAATACAGGCCAGAATCTTATGTCGTTCTATGTACGTATTAAAATATTCAGAACTGTAATTATTACCTCGCTGGTAGATATTTCAGTCACATAGAACGTAGATTGAACACATGTATCAAGATGTACACGTAGACTTTTACATTCTCTGAACCGTGCGTCGTGATACACATATGTGAGAAAGACCATCAAGATGCACACTTTTTCTTAATAATTTATTTCAGTTAAATTATCCTCGACATGTTTCGAACAAATAACTGTTCATCATCAGGAGGTCTGTACAAGCAGCTAACAGTATTTTACCATGCATATTTATGAGGAGTATAGTCGCTGACTCGATACGATTGATGAATTGATCAATCGTATCCTGTATGTACATTTGGGTCGTTAGGCGTTTCAGTACGGCTGTACCAACATTATGCGAGCTTGTAGGTTATATCTAGCAGTGCATTGAAATATGCATATCGTTGAGTTGAAATTACATGAATTACAATATTCAAATTACATACATATTCCCGAACAAGAATATTGGAAATATTCTATATTAAAATGTTAATTCAAACCCTCCAACTAAACTGGGACATTGTGTATACACATGAAGAAGCGTCATGAGTTTTATGTTTATGGTTCCGTGCATCGCTGATCTATATTAATAATTGTCCAACGAGATGCAACACAAAGCAATCTATTTATTATTCTGTAAGTTCACTCTCCATGTTTCGGGTGTCAACCACACCCATCATCAGGATTACGCAAAACTGTAATTACAGCCTCCGGTAAAAAAAAAAATCAGTCCCATTACAGGCCCGAGGTGCCCAGAGGGTTCCAGGAAGTTAAGGTTCCTAGGTTACGTGACAGTGGCCCAGGATGGCGGTAAGGTTGTCAGCCTTACGCACCGGCCGCTTTTTACCCCCAGGAAATATTCCTGGTACTCATTTCTGTTAGAGGCTGAGTCGACCCCAGGGCCGTAGTGCGATCGGAAGGATTGGGTGAATGAAAAATTCCAATGACATCATCTGGAATCGAGCCAGCGACCTTCCGATTTGTAGCACAGCGCCTTAACCACTGTGCTACCGCGGTCCCCACAGCCTCCGGTACTGGTCATATTTTTTGTGCAGCTACCTCCCTCAAACGTGGCCAAGTTAGCCATGTTGGAGGGAGGTAGCTGCACAAAAAATATGACCAGTACCGGAGGCTGTAGTTACAGTTTTGCGTACTCCTGATGGTTGTGGTTGACACCAGAAACACGTAGAGTGAACTTGCAGAATAATAAATAGACTGCTTTGTGTTTCATCTCGGTGGACAATTATTAATATAAAGCGTCATGAGTTTACTGAACCGTCGACCCTTCAAAGTTTCCAGTCTGTGTACTGTACGTATACACAGTGGTGCAGTATCTGTAAGCTGAGTGATCTATTTACTCTTCGGTCGAAGCTTTTTTTTTTAAACTGTTCAGTAAGTCGGGTGCGATTCTTACACGTGTCCAGCAGGTTAACGACGCGGTTGGCATTATTGTCAGCACTGCTGTTTACTAATTGCTGTGTTCATGACCTTATTTTCTGCTGTGGTCCCTTTTTAGTTCCAGACTTTACCTTTTTGAATAATACAATTTATGGACTGCATCCTTCATCCCATGATATAAATAGAAACACTGCGTCTCTGTTTCTTAGAACTGTTCTGCAGGCACATTGAACATTTCTTGGAGATCGACGACTGTAATATGAAGTTCTTAAAGGCCTGTGGAGTTGATGTCCTGAGATTGGCACTTTATGAGGGAAGTTGTGTAATTAAAGGTCTCAAACAATCCAATTTTCTGCTCTTCAAGTTTTATAGAAAGGGGGTAAATACCGGCTCTATATTAGTTTTGTAATACAGATGTGTAGGAATCTAGCGACGTATATCAAATTTGAAATCACGTGGTTTTTAAGCCTGGTGAAGGGGACCGATTCTGTCCTCGAAAGGTGCGGTTTTTATTTTAACTCGGGACGGTGGACAGAGTTCATGAAGTGAGAGATTCGAAATGTGATATACTCGTACCATTATCAGAAACCTGTAGAACTCTAATGAGCATTAAGTAGGCAAGAAATCCATACAGCATTGTAATCGGGAAATCGGGAAAGACCACGTAGAAGGTCTAGGCATAGATAAGAGATAATATTAAAATTGATCTTAAGTAATTGAAAATAAGATTGTGTACTAGTTTAAAGTAGTTCGATTACGTTTCCAGTGGTGAATGCATTTTAACATGGTGATGAGCAGAAAAAACGGAGGAATTTCCTGACCTTTGGCCTATGATCGGCTTATAAAGGATGAGTCCTGCCCTCTTCGTGCAGTAGGTTAGTTAGTAGTTCGGTTATTTGCTAGCAATGGAACACATTATGACGTGCAAACTGAGCGTTAAGAAAATCGAAAAGTCGCGAAACCCATTCTCAAGTACGTCTTCACATTTAGTACTGAAATAAATTCGGTCCGTGTACGTGCTTCTTCCGGTGCCGTAACCGTTTGAGCACCTCGAAATGAAAGGCACGTTTTAGACTGAGCATAATAGCCACGTGACATGTTACTGTGAAGTTTCCGGACGGACATGCAATATATTGATTGATAAATTAATTCTTGGACTAATTACAGATATTTTCAACTGCGTTGGGTATGTAATTTTGAATGGTTGGAGAATTTGTGAATGGTGAATTGGAGAGGATGTGAAAGGACCTGTCGTGTCCTGGGCATTTGTATCACGATAGTCGATCTCCAAGCCAGTGTTTGAACCCAAGACTTCCCGAGTACTCTGCAAGCTTGCTGTCCAATCGACGGGGACTGTAGGCTATAATAGGCTATAATAGCACGAAGGTTGGGTAACAACAAAGACAGCTGGGCTGTTGAACCGTCATGAGCACTAGCCAGAATTCGACCTCTCGATGTCGCAAGCCGAGCGGACAGGATGTCCAGTGCGGTAACGAGAAAGAGCTTTCACTAGCCATTGTGACCTCCACTTACGTTAGCATATTAAGCAACAAGGGACCGCCTTTGCATTCTGAAACAACTTCCTACTTCCTGTCCTCAGGCGTAATGTCTTATCCTACCCTGTTTATGTATTTATTTATTTATGCTATGTTTAACCACGCTTTGAACAACTCAGGCTACATAGATCGACTGTAAAAATGACTGGTGAGTACTGGATTGGAGGAGATGTGCCAGGAAAGGTTGTGGCCGAATATGAGACTCTTTCCCGGCAGTCGGGATATCCGGTCTTCGGCCCAAAATTTCGAAGCAGGGGCCTTTCGAATACGACCCAGGCGACGTTCGGTGTGTCTCTCCTCTCATGTTCATGGTCCTTTGTGTATAGTACACCGTTTTATGCATGCATTCGTGTATATAACCACATATTTGACTTCTTCATTGGTATGTTCATTCGTCAATCAGTATAGACCAGTAGCTGAGCGACATTGGTTTGCGACACTTTGGGTTCTGACAGCGGTGTTGATAAAGCTGCAAGTACTGTGGGATATGACGCAGTTTCGATTGGTAGGTAGTTACCGACTTTCCGGAGGTGCCTGTTGCTTCCGTGTTCAGGGTTCAAACAGTCCAAGATTTGGGCAGCAGATTCCTTCGAAACGTCGATAACTATCTACCAATCGGGGCGGCTTCATATTCTCGAAGACTTGAACTTTTACCGTGTTTTTTTCCCTCTTCAGGGCCGATAATTCTTCTTTTGTTCAGTTTCTTCCGGATCGGTGCTGGGGTAGAGGTCTTCACGGGCCGAAGTTTTGGAATTTTGCTCGGCCCTGCCCGACCCGAAGCCAGATTTCTTTTTATCCAAGCCCGATTGAAGCCCGATTTCCAAATCTGCCCTGACTGTCCTGTCACTAGCTTGTAGTTCTTTAAATGCATAAAAGGCAATATTCCTGCAATGAACACTTTTCTAATATCATCACATGTTATTGTAATGTTACTCACACCGTGCGTATTCTACGTATGTGTTACAATCAGTACATCAACCAACAACTGCACCTAATAAAACAAAATTCATGACAAGTATCAAACTCCTGAGGATGGCATCCCGTTGCCGAAACATGTAGGCGTTTGATACTTGTCATATATTATGTTTTATTAGGTGCATTTGTTGGTTGCTGTATTGATCACATATTATTTTGGCGTTTGAGGATCGGTACATACAAGCAGATACCGGATGCCAAGAGTAGAAGGTGTTACCTCGAAATACTGTGTATTTATGGTGGCGGACAGCTGTGAATATCCCTGAGAAAATAAATCTGGGCGTATTTCCAAGCGTCGACAACCAGATTACCTACACTGACCGATGAAATAGGTTCTGCACGCACCTCACTCGGCCGGTTCACACGCAGTCTCATCATAGTTTGCAGGTCACTACGCAGCACAGACTAGCGCCACAGTTCTGTGTGTTAGTTGTTAATTTTCTGTTTACTAGCCTGAGATTAGCGCAACTATGAAATAACTTTCTCTTTTCATGAAGAAGGTAACAACTCGATAAAGCCCGAGATCTTTTATGTAACGTCTTAAAGATAACGTTTTGCAGAAGGCCTGATACTGGCCCTGACCCGAAGATCTGTGCTACCAGGCCCAGGCCTAAGCACGTGCAGACCTCTACCCTGAGTGTAAATCAGCGGGTGGGCGTGACCTCCATCTAATGCCGAGGTTAATGCCTAAAGCTGTACGTCTGCATGGAGTTTTATTTAATTAAGCACAGGGAGAACTTCATACGTGTACTCTTGAGTCCAATTGCATGATGGGGCTTTGGTGACGTTTAAGCGATGTCCTATTATGCTGCTGGCGTGTGCTGGAGATCTGACAGTCTAGTAAGTCTACGGCAAAACTTTCCGAACGAACTGATTGTTCGTCCATGTCAGGGAAATATAGGTTACGCCTTTTCGGACACTGTCTTCGCCATCATAGATTTTATATGTAGGTCTACTGTCCTGGAATTCGACCGGAGCGTCGATGTTTAGAAATGGACAGAGTTGATTGTCATTAGGCGCATAATGTAAAGTAATGTGTGTTTGACTGGTGTCAGACCTTTCGTCGCGCTAGAGTAGGTAGTACTTCGAGAGGACCTGGCGTTAAATCTTAGTCTGAGGCCGGCTATCCTGACTGGGGGTTTTCATGGTCTTACCTCAGTCTGTCCAGATAGGTGCCTCGATATCCCAAACCGGGCGATGAGTGCTTCCTTCCACGTCCTTCACAGTTAATTATGCCTGATTGTGCATTCTTCCGTTCGGCACTAGACCCTGTATAATGTGAGCCGACAGCGTCGTAAAATGAACTGTAAATAAATATATAAATATAAATATAAATCTACCGAAACTAACCAAAACAAAATTTTATTTATATGATACATCCCCGTTGGTGTAACACTCAAGTGTATGCTGAATTTGTTGTGTGAAAATATCGACATACATTATAACGAAATTTATTAAAATTTGTTGTATAGACCTTCATTTTCGGCCGTGAACCATGAGAGCAGGTGTGTGGTTGGATAAACACGTCTTCTCCAGTTCGCACTTCGTGTAAAGAACTCTTTAATGAAGTACTTGTGGCAAAAACAACGTAGAATTTTGACACGTAATTTGAAATTCATTTGTTTAAAAATGTAAGCTCTATAGAAAACTTACTTTTACGGGGGGAAAAAATGCCCTAACAATAGTAAATAATTGTGCACACAAAAATCACTATCTGAAGCCGGCATTCAACCTTGATTCCGACTCGCGTCCCATCGAGACAGGAAACAGTGCTGCTTTACTCCTAAACTGTACATCAGAGGTCGTTACGATGCGTAGACGCTTAATTGTAGGAATTAACGGATCACAGTGCTCATACCTGCTGAAGCGGATTTGCTCCTTAATCAGTTGAGATTAAGTTCTAATGGAATGTAACACCGTTTATTGTGGAAGATAGGTGTCAAAGTTTTGAAGGAACGTGCTGTTTCCGTCTTTGGGTCGGCGCTAAAGACCGGCACCGACATCCGCCCAAACATTACGTATCTACCGCACTTCGCAGCGTTACGTGCAATAACTCCTTATTTCTAATACTCGCCGCCACGATAGCCGCTACTGTAGTGTAGTATTTATTTAGGTCTTAATGGAACGTTTGGTTGAATAGCTACTTGACTAATGCGGTGAGTTGCATTGTGCTGCAGAGTCGGATGCTTCTTCCGTCAAGCCGGTCCGATACACAGTGCACGAATTCGCGTAGTTGGAAGGCTTTTGCACTTTTGACATAAAGGAAGGTGCAGATAAATTCCCTGCACTTAATTAAGCACCGCGTCGTGAAGGCAAATGGGGGAGTGGAATTGTAGCTACATTTCTGGCCTGGACACGATGGTGAGGTGAGTGGTCATCTTCTAGCACCGGCCACTTTACTCCGGAGGAAAGAGCCGCTGTTTACGCACTGAATAGTAGACAGAGTGGGCCCCACAGCCGATCTGGACGCTGTATTGAGGAGAAAAATCTGTTGCTGCCATCCGCAGCTGAACTCCGATTATTCGATTATCCAATCGTAGACAGTTATTACACTTATTGGGCTTAAAATGCGTTTGCAGGCACTCCCCGACTTACGCAATTACAAGTTATGCAATTTTAGAAAGTAAAAAAAAAAAAAAAGAAATGGAACTAGTATCATTTGTTTAAACTCGCGCCGAATTTTTCCTTGCGGAGATGAAAGCACGGTGAGACTAAGGTGGCCGAATGATCATACTGCTGGGAGATAACACGTGCGGCGGAGCGGTCATTCTGCGGCCGATCTAGTTGCGGCGTGCTGGAGTCTGATTTTAGATGGACTCCTTTGTATGTAGTACATATAGCTCACTGAATGCAATAGTGGCACAATCCAAAAATGACCTATTTGGAGTTAATACTACGATTGAGCTAAAAAATATAGAAAATGCGTAACACAAAAATGGCATTTAGCATTGGGTGTTTCAACTAAGAAGTGTGCTAATATTGTCATATGTAGTTGTTATATTTTTCAGCTCAATTAGAGTGTTAACTCGAAATGGCAATTTTTGGATTGTGCCACTGTTGCATTCAGTGAGCGATATATATATTTGATCATATGTATACTGAATTCCGATTTGCTCCCTTTCTTCCGGACCGTCTACTGCGTAGAGGAATGGTTGTTGTAGTTCCTTGTTTAATATTGTCGTTAATGCCTGACTTGTGGGCCGGGTAGCTCAGTCGGTATAGCGACTGACTACGGGCTGGACGGTCCGGGATCAAATCCCGGTGGGGACGAGATTTTCCGCCCGTCCAGACCGGCCCTTGGGCCCACCCAACCTCCTGTAAAATGGATCCCGGGTCTTTCCCGGGGGTAAATTGCGGAGCATTCTGCTTACCACTCACCCCCTTCTAGTGTCGCGGTCATAAAAGAGTAGAGCTATACCTCTACCCACTCTCTGGGCTACACCGGGCCTGTAACGGGATCACTTTACCTTTACCTTTACTGCCTGATGTATTCCGCTAGAGACTGACAGTTGAAGCTGTTGAGACTTCCTATGGAATTGTTCTATATTTGGAAAGAATATTTAGTAAATGGTGACCGCGATATCGTAATCGGTGTAACGACTTGCTACGGGCTGGACCATTCGGGGATCGAATCCCGATGGAGGCAAGATTTTCAGCACCCGTCCGGACCATCCCTGGGGCCATCGAGCCTCTAATACAATGGGTACCGGGTCATTCCCAGGGGTAAATCGGCCGGGACGTGGCTTGAATCGCCCACCATCTTCTAACGCCGAGATTAAGGAAGGAATATAGCTATACCTGTGTGCCTACATGGCCTGTTCCAGGGTGAACTCTACTTTTTTATTTAATAGGTAAAGGGAATTATTGGAGAATTTCTAAAAACAAATATGTTAATACTGAGAGACATTATGTTTGCTATACTGATGAACATGTCGTCACGTATTTTTATTGCATTATTAAAAAAAAAGTGAGGGAGTGGAATGCAATTTGGATGCTGAAACGCGGGGGGGGGGAGGGGGAGGTGTCGTGGTGGGGATCAGCGGCGTGTAGATTAAAACGGTTAGGAGAGAAGCCAAAAAAAATCCCCATTATCTCATATGTGGCGAAATGGAGGATATCATGCACATTATTTGAAGGTATGCCAAAACATGAGGAAGAAGTGCTTATTAAGGAAACCGTACGCTGTAGGAACTGAAACCATATATAGAATTGGGAGACTGCATGCTCAGAGTTAGGGGCGTGTTAAGATTGTAATTACTTGGATATTGTGATGGGGGAGTAGTTGGACGTAAGTAGTGTAATTTGTATGGTAATGTGCATACAGTAATAACCAGAGGTGACGCGGGGAGAGGGACTGTGTGTCATACCGCAGTACAATAGAGATGTGAAGGTGTGTACAGATGTGGTTTCCGAGGTTCCAGGTGAACGGTTTCAGAAGATCACAAACACAGGAGCTCAAATCAACGAAAATGAATCACTCTCTACAAGAAAGCGCAGTTGAATCTTATAAATGCGGTTCAGCAATTCTGTCGGCTTGAACCGATGTTCTCCCTTTCGGTCCTGAACGATCGGTTGTACACAACGGGGATGATGCATCTTAAGATCGGTTGTACTATCTGCATTCTTCAAATTACAGCCTCTCACTCAAGTGGCACTAACTCCGGTTATTGTTTGGAACAAATGCTGGAAGACCTTATTCCAGATGAATACAGTGTTCAGATTCGGATGTTGGTTTTTAGCTTACAGGTTGTTCTGCGGTCACTCTTGGATGCTTGAGCAATTTACTGTTCATAATCCTCCGCTTTTCATTTATACGTGTTCATAAGGCTAATGAATGTTCTGTGACTGCTGCAAATTGCTGGGCGGTGCTGGAGCTTCCGATTTCTTGCAGATACGAGTATATACAGTACATTTGTAAGTTTGAATCTTCTGGAATATGAATATTTACCGACGTTTCGGAGGAGAATGCTGCCTAACTTAAAAAGATTCTCAGGAACCCACTCTTCTCGGACTACGTAGACTCTCTCTCTCTCTCTCTCTCTCTCTATATATATATATATATATATATATATATATATGAAGGCAATACCTTATTCCGAAACGTCGCTGTTTCTCAATCGACATTGCGGCATATTCCAGAAGACTTCAATGAACACCGCTGTGAAAACCTCAAACCTAGCATATAAGCCTACATATGTAGCCACTTTGTAAGATTTTTCTTTTCAACTGACCATACGTACGGCCGGTCTGTCAATGTGTGATTCGGAAGGATGTATACAGGATCGTCAGTTGCAGGGGATGATTTAGGTAAGGTAGTTGTTGCAGAGGCAGACGAGTGGGTGATCTGACGAACAAATATGAACGGACGGACAGACGCGTGGATAGCTTGTAGGATAGATATTTAGATGGATAGAGAGATACATAGACAGACAGATTGGTGGGCACGGTGAAGCCGACAGCTTCTCACCCGTTGTTATGAAACCCGTATCTGGATTTCCGGAAGCTGCTTTTCAAATTCCGTCGCTTCATGCTCGTTCAGCTGAGGAAAGTCGTTAAACGATAGCGGTCAGACTAGCGTTCGAGAGGTACTCGGTTCAAATACCAGTAGTCCTGATTGTGTTTTTCCTATACGTTCCAAATGAATGCGTATCTTGCAAAAGACCACGTCCAATTTATTGTTTTATTAACTCGCCATTGTCTCCCCATCTCTTTGGACGCTCGATAGTTGTCTTCATTTGGACCAGTGTCTTTACAAAACCAAGCTCATTCTTGTAACCTGTAACAGACCTTGGGCTTGTTTGTATCTCGTTCATTCACTTGCCGTGTTTCATACCAGAACGTATCCGTACGATAATTGTACAGCGGAGTTGGGCAAAAAGCTGCTTTAGAATCGCCAGGAATGAGACTGCAGAATGCAATAAATTACCGCAGTATGCCGTCATTGTACGGAACTCGGTGACTTTCCACTTGCTGTCGTTACTTTCTCCTTGGAGCTTTGCATCATCGGAACACGAAAAGCTATGCAATATGTGTGTCGTGTTTCCGATTCCAATCACTGACATTTCAAGTAGTTTTGTTCCCATATTTCATCCTGAGTTACCGTTGTAATAAGGACTTTACTAGATACGCTGTAATGGAGTGGGCGTGGCTGTACGTAGTGTATTTTTCATAATCCATATGCTATATTAAAATTATGGGCCTCTGGGTTGTGACTGCGTTGGCGTTTGTAGAGGTGTACTAACGTGTTGACTCAGAATTAAACCAACAAAAATTCCTTCAAGCACAACGCATATTTTTAATACGTTTAATTAGCAGCTACATATTTCGGTTAAAATAAATAACCAACATGAGGTCGTAAAAGAAAGTAACAAGTTTAAACTACAGCTGCAATTTACTGGCTCGAGATCTGGGACTTAACCATGTTATGATTCTAGCGTGAATTTGAAAAGTAAACATTTTAATTACAATAAATATAGTATTTATTTAAAATATATGTGGGGCAGTTGGGTGTAGCTGTGTTTCGTCTATATTAAAATCTTGTAATTTAAACTGTGTGAATTTTTAATTAATTTAATTGGAATCTTGGAGTCGGCCTGTATGCATTTGTATTCGAAATCCTGCATGCAGTTTCTGGGTAACTAATAATATGTGAGATATTCAGGCTATGTTGAATCTAGATGTCTTACAAAAGTATGTAGATACTAAATGCCATATTGGATATAAGCATGTGAATTATTCGTGTATCTTGAGGCCTATTAATTATAACAGCACTTGATGTAACAGTAGTTGATTTATAAGTTTTACAGATCTAATTTCGTGTACAAATTTTCCTACGGGATTGTGGTTTCACGACGCCACAAACACTTCGAGTCTAGATGCCTGCTATATCTGTGCAGTGTATCGTACATGAAAGGTGTGTGGTTGCTGTTGGTTTTATTCTGATATTGAAAACGCGACAGGGAAGGATCATTTTAAGAGAACACAGTGTTTTCTAACTTGACGATAGAGGCCGTAAGCTCCACTAGTATCTGCCGGGTACAGTACACGGCGTCACATCGCAGAAGACACAATTATTGATAACCTTAAAAAAACGCTTTAGTTTTGCCAAGGAAATGGCAAGGTAATACCGTCCAATAGAGCTTTTTAGTTCCTTACACATCCATCTCTTCCCATCCGGCGTTATGAATTGTAACTGACAGCTGAGCGCCGTTACATAAACAAAGAAATCAGCCAACTTGGAGTGGCATATAAATTTGAGGTTCATGGTACATTTATAAACAAAAGACAGAGCAGTTTAACTCGAGCTCTGGCACGAGTGACTTTTGTTTTGGAGATACTGGCTTTCCTAGGGTTTCGTAGTTTTACTCCGTCTCACAAGGCGAACGTTGAGATAGTGTCTTGAAATTTCCGCGGCCACTTCTGGAGCCGGGATAGCATAGTCTTTCTAGCGACTCGTTACGGACTGGGCGGTGGGGGGTTTGAGTCGCGGCAGGGGCAAGAGTTTTTTTTTTTTTAACTGTCCATTCTGGTTCTGGGACCCACTAAGCCTCTGATGGGTAGCGGGTTTTTGTCCCAGGGGTAAAGTGGCCGGGGCGTGAAGTCATTTCTAAGTAGTGTCGAGGCTAAGAATGGGTGGAGCTATACCTCTACGCTTTCATGGCGAGGGAAGGGACGACTTTACCTTTGCCTTTAAGGCGATTTCGCTCCCAGTTCCCCCCCCCCCCCTTCTCTGTCCATAATCATCTCATGCAGTTCGATGCCACTTCTGTATACATATCATCTATCAACCTCCGTGGTAGGAGGATTATGCTTGTTATTGCTTATGGTGTTTAACTTATTCAGTGGGACTAACACTTGTGTTGGGAAGTGGTCTGTGCGAAGTACGATTTGTGTTTAAGTCGCACAGTATTCGTCCACTTATTCTTCTTCGTTTTATATAAGTTTGAAATAAACGTTTCATAAATTGGTTGTGTCAGAACTGGAAGACTGCTTATTTAACAAAGCAAGGTGGTTGAAGTCGTAGACCATGTGAATCGCGGCCAGAACATCGACTTTCACGACTGAGGTTCTTCACGATTTCCCTCAGTCTCTCCGGGCAAATACCGCTACGGTACCTTAGACTTGGCAGGACTTCGGAAAACCACAACCAGAACTAGATTTTGTCCTTCAGTTGCCATATACAGGTGAAATCATCTGTGTGTATTGCCACGTCATAAATAAACTGCTGTGTAAATAATCCGCATTCGTCAGATATTTGAGCGAAGTAAACAGATAGACCATCTATCTGTTTACTTTGTATTTTTATTCCAACACAACAGGGTGCATAAGTTTATAAGTTTAAAATATCTGAGAGAAAAATAAGAATGCATTGCGGCAGTACATGGCGATTTATAGACTGCAAGAAAGCATATGAGCGGGTTAGGAGAAGAGTTTTGAATAGACATAATATTCAAAATGAGTTCGATATATCCATGCAAGTAGTTAGGTTAGTAAAAATATGTTCGAGTGAAATGTACAGTAACGTCCGGTTGGATATACACTGTATGATACATTTCCCTTAGAATGTGTCTTTAGGAAGGTCCATTGAAGCCAGGAAGGACACATCAGCTTGAAGATGTAATTTTGTTGGGAGAAAACCTAAATACGATGAACAAAAACACAGTATTTTTATTATTCGCTATGAAGTAGGTTGGTCTGTTTGAGGCGTCGGTCTGCGGCCGCTAGTTTGCTGGGATTGTGGGTTCGAATCCCACCGGGGGCATGGATGTCTGTCCTTGTGAGTGTTGTGTTTTGTCAGGTGAAACCCCCGTAACCCTAATAGAACAGTGAAGAAAACACAAACATGATGAAAACAAAAGTGAATATAACCGACTTAGAAATCTTATAAATAGACAAGCTAAGAAAGAAAAAGGAGAGTGGCTTGGACAATACTGTGAAGAAACTGAAAACCAGCTTAATCGAGGAAATACTGAAAAGTCATACAAACTTATTAGAAAGTTTTTGGAAAACCCAAAATAAAACATACTATTCAATAATAGTATGTTTTATTTTGGGTTTTCCGAAAAACTTTGTAATAAGCAAAAGAAGGAAACCCCCTTATAGAAGGTGAAGAAATAGCAAATAGATGGCAGCAATACATTGAGTTATACAATGATTCAGAAGAGCTTGAAGAATTGGAAAGAGAAGAGGAGTTTACCCCCAAAGAACTGGGTCCAACAATAACAAAGGCAGAATTTTAAGAAGCATTAAATTAATTGAAATTAGAGAGAAGCATGTGGAGTAGATAACACACCAGCAGAGTTACTGCAAGCACTTCACGAAGGGATGAAACATACTTTATACTGTCTTATTAATAACATATATACAACAGGAAAAATTCCTGACGATTTCAAGAAAAGTATAATGGTAATGTTAGCAAAGAAAAGTAAATCGACAAAGTGTGAAGAATGCCGAACGTTGAGTATCCTGACACATACATCTAAAATTTTAACAAAAATAATTTTGGGACGAATAGAGGAAAAGATTGATGAAAACCTAGCAGATGACCAGTTTTGCTTTCGAAAGAATAGAGGCACACGCGAAGCCATTTTGTGTTTGTGAAACATTGTAGAGAAAAATATTTTGCAGTAAACAGAACGGTGTATATTGCCTTTGTAGACTTACTGAAAGCTTTTGACAACGTAAACTGGAACGTAATGATGAAGATACTGAAGGTGATTAAAATAGTCTACAGAGAGAGAAGAATTATTAGAGAATTATACAAACATCAAACGACATCTGTAAAAATAAAAGAAAGTAAAAGAGAAGCTGCAATAAGAAAAGGAGTGGGGCAAGGCTGCAACTTGTCGCCGTTCTAATTTAATATATACATAGAACAACCTACAAATGATTGCAAAGAATATTGCACTGGAATTAAGGTGAATGGAGTGAGAATACAGATGCTAAGGTCTGCAGATAATATAGGGATTATAGCGCAAGATGAAATAAATGTAAAAAGAGCGTTAGGAAGCTTAGATGATATTTTAAAAAGTAACTACAAAATGAAGATTAACAGAAAAAAAACAGAAGTTATGGTTTTCTACAAAGATTTTGAAAATATTAATATTAAAATCAATAACAACGCCCTAAAGCAAGTACCAAAATTTCAGTAAGTAGGTAGTATAATTACAGAAGATGGGAAAAATGAAGAAGGTGTAATACAACGAATTAAAGAAGTTGAAGTTATGTTTAATAATAAAAAGCAGCTACTGTGTTCGAATAACCTTAGTTTGGAAATGAAAAAGAAACTTATAAAAAGTTGTATTTGGAGTGTTGCTCTTTTTATGGATCAGAAACATGGATCCTAGGAAAAAATGAACAGAGGATCATAAATGCATTTGAAACGTGATGCTGGAGAAGAATGTTAAAAATAAAATGGACAGATAGAATAACGAATAATGAAGTTTTTCAAAGGGCAAGAGAAGGAAGATTACTTTTAAAAATTTTAAAAAATAGACGCCACTCATAGACAGAGCATACAGTTAGACATAACGGGTTTGTAGTAAACATCCTTGAAAGAGCAATATTTGGAAAAAAGGCCGTGGGAATACCTCGACTACAGTACTTAAAGCAAGTCACCCGAAACACGGGAGCTGACAGTTATACAGCAATGAAAAGAATGGCTTGCAAAAAAATCCAGATGAAATGCTGCCAACCAATCAAAAGATTGAGGGATAAGAAGAAGAAGAGATAGAGGTCTTTGCGTCGGCCAGATCACTGGTCCAAAGGATTCCTACCGAGTGTGGTGTGTCTGAGTGTGATCGTGAAGCCTCGATAATGAGGAGGCCTCGGCCCACTAGGGGCTGTTGCTCCATGGAGAGGAGGTGTGCAGAGGTTGGTCTAGAAGTAAATGCTTTACGATTTATAATAGTTTGCCGAATGTAGTGCAAGTGATCAAGTCAATGAGAATGTGCAGGGCGGGGTGTGTTGCACTTATGAGAGTGAAGGGAAATGCATGCGGGGGTTTGGTTGGATACCCTGATCGGAAGAGACTGCTTGAAGGTTCTAGGCGTACATGGGAGGATAATATTGAAGTGGATTGTAAAGAAATAGAATGGGAGTGTGTGACTAGATTTATTTGGCTACGGATAGGGTTTAGTAGTGGGCTTTTGTGAATTACCAGGTTCCCTAAAATGCGGCCAAATTCTTGACTACTTGAAGACGTGTTGACTTTTCAAGAAAGGCTGTGATTCATGGAGTTTATTTATTTATTAGCATTTGGGTTCGAGCCCTTACGGTCCCGGTGCACCTAGGCCTTAATTAACGGACCCTTTGTGCCCCATAATATGATATCAGTTCAAAGGAACCCTGTTCCTTTGCTAAAGTTCCAGATGATACCCAGACTTAAACTCTTCATGTCCATTGGATCCAAGAAAAGGGAAGCCAGATATGCATGTCTGAGTGAAGCCAAAGCCTCACACTTAACAAAGAACGCGGGCCGAGGTTTCATCCTCTACTCCACACCTCCTACATAAGGGACTATTAGCCTAATCAAGTGAAGATGTCTTCTCAGGGTATTGTGTCTTGTAAGAAGACCAATCACGGCCCTGGATTGTGTCCTGTTCAAGGACAAAAGTCTGGTCTTTGCACTCGGACTAAGGCCCAAAATTAATTTTCCAGCCTGTCTCTGAGTACTAACAAGACTTACCTATCCCTCAAAGTCCCCGGTAAAGTAGCCCCCTTCCATGCTTCCCAACAGGGTGCCTATGGAGAGAGATTATCCGTCTCCAGAGCCAATGGTTTATTCATTCCTTTATATCCGTCAAGAGTCCCCAGTTAAGGAGCCCTCCCACGATACTGGGGGAAAACATACGGTCGCTGTCCACGGAGTCCCGCGCGGACCGAAGGCCTACATACAACGGGGTGCGGCCTGGTCCCCAAGGGGATCGTTGACGACACTGCTATCACTACCCCAGTGCCATGCAGCCTTCGGCGCGATACCTTCCACCTTGGCTTGGGTAGACCAGAGCCCCGTTAGCCAACGTGTGTCGTAGTAACCCTCAACAGGGTATCCCCCCCACACCTGTTACCACCTCCCACGTGACGCTGGGTAAAGTGGAGTACGAATCCACATAACCCTGAGGCACGGACGAGGGCTTGGACTTATGGGAGGCAGATTCATGGAGTTACTTTGTTATTGCTAAGGCTGATCAGATTGGTATGCGATGAGGAAGCGAGACTTCTTTTAGTACAAAATTTTAGTCATTGAACTTTAAAAGAAGTGGCCGTTTGGGAGACCTGTGTAATGTAAAGGTGAGTTTGCCTCTGTGCTTAATTAAACACGTTGACATGAAAATGTACGGGAAGTGGAAGAATAGCTCCACTTATTCTTGTTTTTGGTACTGTATGGACGTGAGTGATCATCTGCAGAATCTGACTGATGTGTTTCTAGGGGAAGATATCGTAGTACAGACCGAATAGAAGGTCGGGTCAGTTCCCAAAGCCGGTCAGGCTATGGTGGCTCAGAGAAAATTTTCTACTTGTGCCAGGAATCAAACCCTTACCTACAGCCCCTAGTCCTGGTTTATATTACAACGCGTCTTAAAAGAATATGGTGTAGCTGAACTGGACTCGTGTTCGAATCCAGTGCCGCTTTGTTTCGAGCCCGGTAACCTACGTTCGGACTCCGCTGAGGCAAGAGAATTGTAGGGCAGTAAGTGTCTGTTAGCTTTTACAGATGGATTCTGTGCCGTCTAGTTATTTACAAGAACGTCTTATTATATAAACAGCGAAGTGCCGTGTCAGATGAGGACAGAGGATAGTTAATGTGCTGAAGAAGGAACCCTGATTCAGTGCTACTTTTTCCACCACGAATCTGACAATGAAGTCACTATAGTTTGTATCCGAGGTTCGGCGATGACAAGCCTGGGCGGCGTGAGCTGTGGATCGGGCTATGTTTGCAGTGCTTTCTAAATTCGAGACAACCGTGTTCGCGTCTAACTAACCCGACTGTTGTAATGTTAATGGTTAAGTCTGTCGGGGTAGGGTCGTATCTGGCGTTTAAATTAGCCGATTAGAGTAACGAAAGACAGCAGTCGCCTCTTGCAGGTCAGTGGTTTCGCATGGTTTTTGCCGCGCGTTTTGCAGGACGATGATGCGGAACGGCGCTGCCGGCCGGCCAACAAATTACGGACTAGAAACTCGAACAGAAACTATATAAGAAGCTGGATTACGTGCGCCAGGCTCTAGTCCGCTTATGTGTAAAAACCGTGACATTTTAGCTGCCTTCCTCGCAGTTCGAGTGTGACAGTTTCCCAACGAAGTGTTTAGACGGCTTGAACTACGTAGTCGGTTTGGACATAGACAATGTGTTGTGTTAGTGTTAACATGCATTCTGCATTGCTGTGGAACAGTTAAGTGAAGTGTTTAATCGCAGTTACTCAGAATGGTATATGAGAATTTCTGTCGTTTTTTGTTCATCGTTGGTTTGCTGGTTATCGTCTCACCTGCCACCTGGTCAGCTGAAAGTGACTTTCTGCACAGTGACAGCCACATCGATGATGGCTCTCAGCAGACTAGGTTTCGTGACAAAAGAACGTTAGATTTCATCCTTAATGGATTAGCTCAGATGCTGGGATACAGACTGCAACGCAACAGCGCTCAGACTGCCACAACTGCTTCACCTCCACCCCCACCTGGGCCCCCTCCCACCCAACCTTTTAAATTAACAACTCAGACAACCCCCGCAACACCATCTCAGATTGTGTTTCTGTCGCTGTCAGATGTGGACTTGAGACGTAAACAGACGGCTGCAGAATCGCTAGGACATTCCGCTGATTCTGATAGGAAGAAACAGTATCCATATGGTAGATACAGGATAGGGCCCGACTACGTAAGAAGTGGTCATAACGAGAGAAGTAATCGTTATTACAAACCCGACTTTAGTCATGTTGGTTATGGTGACCCTTATCATATCAGGGGTGGTAATGAAGATGACAGAAACAGTCATTATGTCAGAATGGGTTTTAACAATGGAAGAGGTGACTCTGACCATGGCAAGGATGGCCGCAAGAGTGACGGAAGTAATTATTACAGAAGTCGTCACAGAAATGATACAGTAGATGAGTATTTTGAGAGGATTGGTCAGTATGTTAAAGACCAATTCCGAGGCGGGAAGAGTGAAAATAAGATAGGTCACAACAATGAAAAGAGTAATCAATACAAGAAAAATGGTGCTAGCAAGGTGGAAGATCATGGTAGTGAGGGAGAGCAGGATAAAGAGCATGTGAGAAGTGAATATGGCATAAAAGGTTCTGATGGTGCTCAGGATAGCAGAATAGTTTCAGGAGGGCAGCATAATGGGGGTCATGATGCTAATGCAACACAAATTGAACAGAAACAGGATACCAACAAAAGTGGTGATGATCATGGTGATAAAGCTAGTAATGAAGCAGATATAAAGTCACCAGTGCAGAAATTCCAACAAGAAAACAACAAACAAGAATCAAAAGGGGAAAAAGAACAAAGTCAGCAGCCAAAACAGGAAGTATCTGAAAAGGAGAGTGTTGAGCATGAGAATGTCACTAACTTAAAAGAAAAGAGCAATGATAAAGACAGTATAGATCACAATGAAGGTGAGCAGTCCAAGCAAGAGGAAGGCAGAAAGGAAGAGAAACACCGAGAAGATACCAACTACAATCAAATTCCGGCCCCTTCACTGCAAACATGGGTTGAGGACTTCTGGAAAAGTCGACATTCATTTGCCGACAACAGTCCATTTAGTTTTGGCTTGTTTGATAGTCAGAGATCTCACAAAGAGGAACAGAAAGATTCACACACAATACCAGAATTCTCTTTTCATACACCGTCAACAGACAAAGACAGTAGAGGATTTAAACCAGCTCAACCAGAACCTTATTACCACAGGCCACAATATTTTGACAGTCCAGGGTATGAATTGATACATGAATGGCATGTCTCCTCTGGCAGACATTCTGAGAAACCATCATTTGGATCAGGTATTCGTAAAGAATCAACAGAACCACAAGGTGAATTTAAGGAAGAACAGGAAACTTCAGATGGTGTCAGTGACAGTCCAGAAGATCCTTCTGGTAATTCAGCCGTTCAGACCCCTGAGTCTTCTCAACCATCAACACAAAGACAAGATGTTACAGACAGTTCACCAATGCCAATCCATTCAACATCAAAACCTAAACTGGCACAGCTGATACATGAAATGGAAGGAACAAAACAGAATCAACTTTGGCCACCACCGTTTGATCATGCATTTGAGAGTACTGATAGTTCAGTTGTTATGCACCGACCGGAACAGTCAGATCCGACATCAGTCAAAAAGGCTCCAGGGCACATTTCTCCATTCCTGCTGAATCTGTACAATTACACGTCAGTATCTGACTACTTGCTGGATGTGAGCAAGAAAGGTTTGCCCCCAAAACAAGCACATCGATTTTCTCAAGAGCACACTAAGAGTGATTATGTTTCACAAAACCAGAAGTCTCCAGTGTCATATATAGCACTTGTGATTCCAAATCAGTCAAAGAAGAATACTGACAATTCTGTACCTCCAGAGCCATCATTTGTTGGTGTTGTCTACCCACACAGACACTTGTATGAGGGTGCAAAGGAGGCATTTGGCTTGACCTCAACAAAGTCAGACAGCATAAAGGATAATAAAACACCAAGATTTAAACCCTTGACGAAGTCTCTGATTTCAAATCTGACACAGAAAGCACCTTCTAATAGTCACGATGAAATACAAGATCCACCTTTGGAAACTCATTATAAGCCATTATACCATGGCAGTTCTTTAGCACTGGAGTCAGTAGCATCTGGCAACATATCTGGAGGTCACATTCATAATTATCCTGACCCTTATGTCACTCCTTTCTTCCACAACCCTGAAACACATTCCAACACCAATACACTGCCATATACCATCACTTCAGAGTCAGATTATAGAACATCAGGTGTTGCTTCTGAGCATGCTAAGCATTCAGCTAAAAATGCCTACCATTACCCTGGCAATATTTATGACAACCCTTCATTCTACAATCCTGAAGCACGTTCTGTAAGTAATGTTCCTTTACAAGAAACGTTGCTGGGTACAGGAAGTTCTAATAATTTTTCTCTATATGGCCACAATGAGAAACTTAAGCATGGTGTTCCATTTTACTGGCTCTTCTTCCAAGATTCTGAAGGAAGTTATAAAGCCAGTGCTCAGACAGAAAAGTCTAATTCAGCACTGGAGTCTGGGACTCCCAGTAATTTTGAAAATGAACATATTTATGATTCTTCTGGCACACATAATTCTTTTCTCCAAAATAATGGGGGAAATACTAAGACAAATGCTTCAAGAGAGGGATCTTTGTCAGCATTAAATTTTAGGCATCCCAGTAACTCTTCTGAAAATATATATAGCCATATCAAAGATGAAAACATCAATGGTTATCCTGATGTTCAGTACAGGATTTTTCAAAATACTGAAACTCAACTGCTTGGTTCTCCAGTTTCTCACAGTTTCTACAATCATTATCAGGATTATCAAGGAGACAAAGTACACAATCCCTCAATGTTTTCTGCTGATGGAGAGGGAAAATCATTAAGCATTAAAAAACCACTGAGGCTTGTAATTCCTGACTTACAGCCTCACACCACACCCAGTTCACAATCTCTTAAACTCAGAGTGGTGATTCCAGACTTCCCACAGAGTGAATCATCCTGGGATTACTCATCAGGCAGTGAGCAGAATGAGTTAAAGAATGCAGCTACTGAAGATAATGTTGGGCTTAGGACCATCCCACCCCCAACACCATACATTGATGATCCAGGAAGTTTGAAGAATCCAGAGAAGTGGGTTCTGGGTGATGACACGCCCAACAGCAAAAATATGAAGACCAAGGAATATATCAGACGTGTGTCCAAAGTGCATGTCTCTGGAAAGGTTCAGAAGCAGCCTAAGACAAATCTGGAAACAGTTTGAATTAAAAATATCAGACTATTTTGACAAGTTTTGAGGTTTTTTCAGCAATGCAGATGAGGTATTCATTATTCTGGGATATGACGCTACATCACATTCTGATACAGCATAGTGGTCTCCAAATGTAGTGAAAATTTACCCAATGACAGAGCATGATATCCCAGAAGAATGGATACTTCTTTTGACAGTTTTTTGGAGCCTACCTTCAAGCTAAGACTGCAAAATTAGGACAAAGGTTGGGAATTTATGAAATGAAATGATATGGTTGCACTTTCATTATCTTTCCTGTCTTAAAGTAGAGTTTAAGAAATAAGGGAAAACTTTTCTCCAACAATAGTGTTTCTTTCATCTCACAAGGTTTCATGCATTGGTTTATTGTAGACTGAACAATTTTCTTGTACCATACTGTGCAGTTAATTCTGAGCACCAAATGGTACACTGACAGTCTGTCAATCAACAGCCCATCACTGTGCAATATTAAGAAAACAATATTTCAGTATACAAACCTTAATTCAGGATCAAGGAAATATGAATTTAGTTTCCGGTCTTTTTTATACAGAGTGTGTTGTTATGTTTGTAATGTATTTCCTTACAGCATTGTGCATACATAAGCCCACTGATTCATTAGTTATTGCCTTGAAACTGAAAGCACTCTGCAGATTTTGTGTAGTCTTCATGTTATACCTTACACCAGACAGTTATATTAATGAAACTTGCATACTTTTCAAGGATTTGTTACACACATTTTTGGGCCCCATATTAACACACATTACTCCTTGCTACATTTCACAAATTCTCACAGCTGCCAAGTTGATAATGCTGGCAGGGAATTAGGAAGTAAAGAGTGATTGAAAAGTTTCTCTGCATTGACTATAGTACTGCTTTGGATAAACTTCTCAGTCATTCTGTGCAAAGATGGGATCTCTGATGGCATGATGTTAACACCAAGTGTTACATTGGTTTACCATTTCATCCAGACATTACTGGGTTGGATGGAAGGGTGCTGTATTTTGCATGTCATGATCAAGTATCTGTATGGGTAATATACCAAACATTTGGTTTTTCTATTGGGTTGTAACATACTGTTTGGTAGACAGATACCCAAGTTTCAGAGGAACCTGCTGCCTCCTTCATCTGTCCTGAAATGGTGGTAGCCAGTTCCTCTGAAACAGTTACACCTGTCTACCAAATTACATGGTGTTACATCCATAGGGGCTGTGGTGTTCATATTCATCGCCAAGAGAAGCCCTTATCTCACAGTTCTTCCTGCCTGGTTTGCATGAAAATTTTTCTTTATACCTCCAAACTACAGCATAATAATATTTCACATATTATCTGATCACAGAACCTGATTATGGCAACTTCATACACTGGTTGTATTCATCGGTGGAATAGCTGTTTCTTTCGGTATTGAGTTTTTGGAACTTTTCTGGATTTGTTAATGTAAAGAAGAATTTTTCAAACTCCATGCCACAGATTCAGCTGCAATCATATATGTATTATTTTCTTTCAATGTGTGTAAAATAGGTGATCCTGTACATGTATGTGCTAAATTGAATAATGCTGGGGTGTATTGTACATATTTCAATGTCAGGGAGGGAATTCTCAGTAAGTCTTGTATGTCACCAGGTCCTTCAGATATATGTATTTCTTCTGATACTCTCTGTGTAATAAATATTAATTTACTTATTTTTTTAATGTTATATGGTTTCTCACTTCTATTTTTCTGCTGTGTTTTGTGCTGTATCCTTACATTTTAGGAGATTAATTAATAAGATGGAATAATTGTTTCCATATATGAAATACTCGTATATTTTGGTGACAGCCACTTCAGGATTCTCAAAATTAGGGAACAAATAATCAGTACCTTTCGGCATGAAATGAAGGAATTGCTATCAACAAACATGTATCATAGCTGAATTTGATGAGGATTGTCTGAAGCATTGCCTGTTAACATCACCATAAAATGTGACATTAGTAAGTCCACGAAAATTCAGAGGGATTGTAACTAATTAGAACTCGCATTGATGATGTTGACTTATTAGGTTGAAACATAAATACTACAAAAAACAGTACAAAAATTATGTGATGTTTAAATAGTTTGGTCTAGAATCTGATGTTTATTGGACCATGCATCCTTGTGATAACTGAAGAATAAAAAACCAACTAGATGCCACTTGTTAATTTCTTATTCTTCAGTTTGGTCTAGAAGTTTGCACAAAAAAAAGCATTTTATCACCAAAATGTAGAATGGAATCTTATTATAGAAAAAGCTGATAAATTCTTGAAAATTTTGCAGGTAGGATTGATAGTACACTGTCAGATTAAAATGTAATTAATATCATTTTAAATTTTGAAAACTTTTCTACAATTCATTTCAAAATGTATTATTTTCTTATATCCATTCTAAAAATTTAAGGATCGGAATATGTAACATTAAATACTCTGGCATGCTGTTTTATTTAGTCTGAAATTCCTCTGACAGTAATAGAAGAACATAGGATTTGATGGTTTTTGAGAGTGAAATGACAAGGAGAATATTTCAGCCTAAGAAGAATAGAGTAACAGAGGATGACAGAATTACATAATGAGGGGCTTCACAAGTTGTACTGTTTGTCTGGTGTTATCAAGATAGCATGTGATCTGGCAGAAGGATATTTCCTCCATCTTCAAATTAAGAATGAAGATGTAAGCAGTGTGTTTCCCTAAACCATTGGTAACCACCTGTACCTACCAGGCAGCATGAAGTAATAACATATAAGATTCTTTACCACTGTGTAAACCGCAAATATTGGTATTAGTAAGAACAGTAAATGAAGATGGATGAGATTACATGTAACATGCATGGTGAAAATGAGAAATGCACCACCTGCTGTGACATTCACAAATCATATTTTTTCCATGCAGTGTATTTACATGTTTTATAGCTTTGCAGATAAATAGTTAACTTCCATAAGCACCATTCATCTGTTGGGCTTTGTAATGGAGTCACAGCTGTCTTTTATTAGGTAGGAACTGAATTTTTAAGTAGTGTTTAGAACACATTCGTTGTCCAACACTAGAATGAGCTCCACAGCCTACTGAGGTTGATATTATGGTTGTTGCAGAGCATGATGTCACTGCTGACAGTGCTGACAAATCACATGCAAGCAGCAGTAACTCAGATGTTTGACCAGGAGAGAAACTGTGAGCAGAAGAATGAAGGAAAGGGAACTAGAACTGAGGAAACACTGGCTGCAGAGAAGCAACATGGACAGGTCAGGTGTAATATTCTTGCTGGTAAATATGGTAGGCACCCTTGTGCATACTGCAGGCATTGTGTTAGAAAAGGAGCCATTCCATTTAGCCACAATTACATACTTGCATACCCAAGCTTCATAACAGAATGTCGCAACTTAGAGATCTGCTATCCTGACAGGGCGTTTTTGTGGGTTTATTCACCCCTTCCATGCATACGTTCAGATGGTGCCTTAAAATTGACTATGACCACTTACTCTCACATTCATTATTCGCATATCATTCTGTCTTTCAGCACTATGTAATATGAGCTACTTTCAGTGTCAAAGCCAGGATAGCTTAGTTGGAGAGATAACTGGGCTATGGGCTGGATAACCAAAGAGCTGTAGTTCGATTCCTGGCAGAGGCATTCAGATGGCGCTGGGACCCACTCAGCCGTCTATTCAATGGATACTGGGGTCTCTTTCCCCAGTGGTAAAATGAGTGGGGCATGAAGGTGACTGCTTACCTCCACATAGTGCTGAGGTTAAGTATGCATATGCCTTCCTGGCAGACACCTGTGGGATACTCTAAAAATTTCTTATGGATAAATTTCAATTGTATTTTAGTCAACAGCATTATGCATCAGCCATGGTATTTCTGTCCATTTGCATCTGTACATGTCATAATAATTTATTGACACAGAAACATTTACATAAGTTTATTAACTGCTAATCTGTATGTTGTGTTACATTACCAAGTGCTTTTGGTGATAGTAGTCTGTGCAAATGTGTGATAACAAGTTATTCACTGGTGTCCCATTGTTACATTGAGGGAACTGTTTGTTCTGTTCCCTGTTTATTGTGATATGGGCAAGGAAAGCAGCCATATCCTGGGTTATGATGTGTTCTTGTTCTAGTGAGTATATGCATGTAAAGTACACAGGGATTCAGTCAGTACATTCCTGTACAATATGATATTTGCATTTGGTTTATATTCAGAGAGTGGAGGAGATGGGGCCTAACTGTGTGTGCACCAGTGGCCAAGAAGTGCAGGATATGCAGGTGCTGAACACACGCCTGCTACAACTGGTAGAGATGCTTGCTGCTGAACGTGATAATGTTGTGCAGCTACAGAAGAGCAGGAAACTACTATCTGCACAGATAAGGGACATTAAGGTACTAACACATTATATTTATTGGACCATGCATCATCTTGATAGTTGAGTAAAGATAGACCAACTTGATATCACTTGCTTTATTATTTCATTATTTAATGCTCAACATGTTTCAGATGTTAGTACATCCATCGTCAGGAGCTTGCAACTTATTTGTTGAGTTATTACATGGGTTGTATTGCTCTGGTTCGATGTGTGTTGGTGTTACGGTGTGGTTCGGCTGGGGTGGTGTGGTATCCTTATGCAGGCTGAAGCACTTCAGTGCAGAACCAGAGCAATACAACCCATGAAATAACTCAACAAATAAGTCGCAAGCTCCTGAGGATGGATGTACTAACATCCGAAACATGTTGAGCATTAAATAATGAAATAATAAACCAAGTGATATCAAGTTGGTCTATCTTTACTCAAGTACTAACACATCTTTTCTTTATTGCGAAGAATAAACTTCCTCAATCTGTCAAATGAAGTGCTAGATGGGACCACCTTCTTTTCACATCCTACCTGTTGAATGATACAAGCTGTGCCATGTCTTTTTTGGTTACTGTTTTCCTAAACAGCAAGATATTTTAATAAATTTACATTTGACTTCATGTAAAGTCTGCTGTTTTTTGTAACTTTTGAGGAAATTTTAATTTGGTCAACAAATATAGTAAAAATCCCCAGTATAAAATTTCACAAATATCAATTGAATGGGAGCCAAGTTGTTCATTGCAGACAGACACTTGATTAAGCTAACAGGTAGTTTTAAATATTTTATATCTACTGAGCTGTAATACTGATTTTAATTATCATTCCCTTTGAAACAAAAGTTGCCCTTCAACATCAGAGTATGTCCAAATCTTAAGGTATATAAAAATAGCTATAAATGATTTTATAACATTACATTATTGATGTACCTCTAACCTTAATTCTAAACATCCATTGTTATCACATTTCAACTAAATCACTGTCTTTCAGTGTTCAGCTGTCCAGTTTCTGCATAACAGAAAACCATCCACCTGTATACAGAATGTAACATAATTAAACATGATAGATTTCTAGGGATGACAGAGATCAAAACAGCGTATCTAAGGATAGGAACCAGTATCCTCAAATGCTTAGTTTGGTCACAAAACACAGAATGATAAACACATTCAATTTGGAAGGAAGAGTTGCATGTTGCTCTGGACCTTATTACATAATTTTATTTTTCTGTTCATGGAGTTCTCTAATATAAAGAAATGTGATTAAGAAGTATCAAATTTACACATGAAATGAAAATTAAAAAATGAAAATCAATGCAGAATTGTTTGCAGCATCTAATGTACCAATGTCTTAAACATACTGCAAGAAACATCTCAATTGTGAATTTGATTCTTCTTAATCAGCCGTTCTTCATTTCACAAAACTCCATATACTGAACAGTAAAATTAAGTGCCAGGCTGTTAAGTTCCATCCTTCCAAAACGAATGTGTTGATGTGTCTGCATTTAGCAACCAAATTAAGCATTTTCGGATATTTGGGTTCTACCCTAAAATACATTTCTTTTACTCTTCTGTATCATACATAGTAATCTGTCAGTTGGATTATGTTACATCCTGTAAGAATTTCTTTATCTCCCTCTCTGAATTAATAATTGAAGTTTTTATTGTGATTCTGATTCTCTATTTTCAAAACTAGATTACACTCAAGTCAATAACATAATTGAAGGGTTCTTAAAAACTGTAAGAATCTTTGCATTTCATTAATCATAATTCTACAGTTTCTCTAATGCCTACCATCATATTCATCCTACCCTTTATTTAAATTTCAAGATTCACCATTAAAAGAGGCTCTTAAACTATAAACTACAAAGTCGCTTCGCAAATAATTATCTAACTCTAAAACGTTCAGCCAGTCCACACTCAAAGAAAGAATGATTTAAATCAGGAACCTACTCTACAAAATATTCTAAAAGTAAAATTATATAACATAATTAAATAGTGAACATAAAACAGTTTTAAATTAGGTAAAAGCTAGAACTTTGAAGGCAGTGTCATTTCCTATACTAGAATATACAAAACTTCAAAATTATGTAAACAATATGTATCATGATTAATTTTTGCCCTTGCTGTAAAAGTGAGATCTCATTTATTTTTGTACAACTGAACGTTGCACTTAACATCCTAGTTTCTGTGTTTATTTTTTGTATTACCTGAAGATGGCCACATCAGCCGAAACATGTTGTAATGAATAATAAGTACCAAAATAAATTGTAGTTGTGAATTGACAGTTATTTTTAGTTTATTTAAAGTAGCTACATTAATTACTATTATTATTTGTTGATAATGTTAAATATAGTGGTAACGTTTGCAAATTTAAGATACAGAAGTGCTACTGATGATCCGCAATTCCCTTTTTACATCAGTGCAGTCTATTGGAGGTGCAAGTCAATGAGGAATCACTGTCTAATCAAACAGCTCGACTGAGTCAAAAAAATTCACGCCTCAGAGCACTCCTGTCCCACTCTCGTGCCAGGTACTGCTCTCAGCTGGCTGCCGCTCGTCATATGCTGCACTCTCGAAATGCCAAAGTAAACCAGTTAAGGACGGCTCTTGTTAAAGTACGGGATCTCTGTCACTCCATTGATAGCAGCTACCGGGTGAGTGGAACCACATATGAACTTCATACAGTGTGTGGAGTTTTAACGGGCAATTAATGCAAGCACAATTGCATCAGATAACAAGTGTGATCAATTTCGACACAATATAGATTATCTGAAGGGAAGATGGTATGCAGACAGACACAGGAAATGATATGTTGTTTTCAGAACATGCTGCTGGCCTGGACATAAATAAATAAATGAATGAATGAAGGAAGGAAGGTATGAGCTTAATGTTACCAGAGTTAAAGTATCTGTATAAAAACATGGTTCACAAAACTAGACCTGCATTTTGGGAACAGCATGCAGTGTAGGGCTAGTCTCTAAATATAACGAATGTGTGTGTAAAGAAAATCTGGTGGTAAATTAGCTGTACCATGGAACATAAAAGAAATTATAATTTTTTGCTTGCATTAATGTTGATTGTAGTTATAGTACAATTGCAACACGTAATAGAAGTTGAAATCTTTGACAAGTTCAAAAATATTATTGATACATTAAACCGTTATAGAAATGTATTTGTCTCTTATGGAAATACAGATTTGAAAGTTATTTTTCCATCTCCGTCAGAGGGATTGTTTCTCAAAGCAGTGTATATTATTTTTCTGTGTACAGCTGCAGAGTCTAGTTATTCAAATTACACTTCAAAAGAACAAAATTATAAAGGACATACTCCAACATAAACTGTATTTCATGGATCATAAAACTTTTTGTCCCTGGAAAATACTAAATAAAATTCTTCTGCATCCTATTGTCTGAAGGTGCATCAATATGACTTTCAAAGTCAGACAGACATGACTTTCGCATAAGACATGTGTATTTACGTTGTAAAAGCCTGAAAAGTAGGTTTTGTATATATATGTACAGGTGGAACGCTGTATCCACGGGTAATACATTCCAAGACCTACTGTGGTTACGGAAAACCGCGGATAATACCGAACACTATATGTAACGTCATATAACGTGATAGTCGTGTAACATGCATAAATACGGTAAATTTTAATTGATACATTATGCACAGTAAGACATTATCAACATTAAATAAAGTAATAATAAAGTGTACTTTACACTACATTGTACATTTGCAGTGCAC
>Ga0123354_10000975_pt1 | contig 32461 bp, 17 predicted proteins | sample TergutLab28metaG_2_FD_97872 | JGI IMG/M metagenome (GOLD analysis project Ga0123354, IMG submission 97872) | Labiotermes labralis P4 segment gut microbial communities from Petit-Saut dam, French Guiana - Lab288 P4 | ecosystem: Host-associated > Arthropoda: Insects > Digestive system > Gut ... | reverse complement strand
TTATAAAATGTAAATTTTTTTAAATTTAAAATTTGACCAGGAAAGCATGGGGGGGAGTTTTTAAAAAGGAACACCCCCCCCAGGGAAGGAAGCCCCCCCCCCCCCAAACCCATTCATTAGTAGGCTAGGTGTGCCTCAGAGCCAGTCAAGATGCCTTAGAGAAGAGAAAAATGTGTTGCTCATGTCAGAAGTGGAACCACATATCCTCAGTCCAACCCTTAACCTAGCCACTTTCTTGAGTGAGCCAATGTGGCCCTCTGTGGTGGATGTATACTTCCAAATACAGACCAGGAGAAGAAACTGAACATCAGCCACTATTCTGGCTTCATGCCTCAGTTGCATTAAATAGGATCTATCTGTTCGTATCATACTCACCTTTAAGCCATTGTCACTACCCCAATTAAAAGAAAGTTGTAATTTGAAAGGTAAAATTCACCTCTGCATATTTTTTTGGGTCTTCCTTAGCATAGAGACCAAGAGAGAGGGGACAAAACTAATGTGTACTTCATAATGAACTTCTGAGTTGATATAGAAACCTGTGAAGATGTGTAATAAGAATGAAGGTTTCTGGAAATCAGTTTGCCATATCTCAAAGTCATAATGGCAGTAAATAAACTGAATGAATGTGTACTGAATCTTGTAGGTTTCGAGCCTAATTTATATGCATTTATGAAAACTAGTGTGTCCATTTGCAAAGATGAAATGTCTTTGCATGTAGCTGTTTGACCTTACCATAAGTGCATATCTGCAAGTGTCGGTAAAAACGTTACTGTCTGTTAACAAACAATTGAAAAACAGTGCGGTACACAGAGCATCAGCACACAACTGTTTGACTGGAAACTTTTTTTCATTTCATTAGTCTTCATGTTAGTGAGTTCAGGTTCATAAATTTCAAATGATTTTTCTATCTGAAACGTGGAAAAGTTTGCAGCAAGCAAATATCTTTGTAGTTTTTCTCCATGTTCTGAAATTGTGCATGACATTTCCTCTGCAACAATGGTAATCCCTCATTAAACTGTTATGAGGAACTGTGCTACTTTCTTCTTGTGAAGTAATCATGCATCAAGTGACGCAGAACCATATGCTTTCAAGTGTTGGCTAGATGAAGTCTGTGAAAATTCCTTTCTTGTCAGGGGTAGGCCGATGGGTTGGATGAGGCTAACATTCCCGTCCATAGGGTGGCCCCTGCAGTATTAAGTGGTCCTGGATAGATGATTAAATGAAGCAGCGCAGTTGAGGCATGAATGTAATATAATAATGAAGGATGAAAATGAAATAATATTATTCTGCAGCATTTGGAAAAATTGGGCTTCTGTATTCAAATGTTATATATTACTGCTAGTGTTAGATAATCATAGTGATTGGTAAGGTGTTTGAAGACTTCAAAAAAGAATGCATCTTGTCAATTGCCCCACACACACAGGAGGTTTTATTTTTGGTTCTTAACCACATATCTTCCTTTATGATTGAAATAAGTAAGGCAAAGGAAATGTAAGAGATGACACTGTGAAATAATCCAACAAAGTAATCAAAATCTGAATGTATGTGTGTGTGCATATAGGCTAAAACCATTAAAAATCACATATTCTCCAGGACAGTGTTGTGACCTGGTGATTATGTGCCGCCAGTAAATAAGCACTGCCACTGCTGCCTTGTGGGTGAGGGGAAGAAGCCCCAAAGGCTAAGGGAAGGAAAACCCTGAAAGAAAACCAAGTGGTTAAGGGCCTCTATAAGCATGGAGAAGCTAACCCATCTAGGGGAGAAAACCCTGAAGACAAATCCTGGTCCTCCAGAATGGGGGTTGTACATAGGGTTAGCAACTCAATTCCGGAAAAACAAATGTTGCTATGAAATTTCAGTCAAGTATAGCTGGTTGGATATTTGTAAAATGAACTAGACAACGTAAAAGGATGAAGACTACGGAATTTAATGTTGCAACATGGAATGTCCAATCTGTGCTCCAAGCTGGGAAAATGGATGAAATTGCAGACAAGTTAAAGAAATATTACATAAAAATAACAGCATTGCAAGAAGTGAGATGGCCACATGATGGTTGGATTAAAAAGAAAAATTATACCTTACTATATAGTGGACTAAAAGCCTCAAAGTGACGGCATGGCACAGGATTCCTTATTACAGGTTGGGCGATACAGTGCATAATAGGTTTTGAACCTATTGTTGAGAGAATGTGCAAAATGAGAATCAAAGGGAAGTTCTATAATATGACAATTATAAGCGTATATGCTCCCACAGAAGATGAGAACAAACGAAATGCTGAAAATGTGTAATGATTTTATAACAAGTTGTCGGGTGTGTGTGACAAAACACCAAGAAATGATGCCCTGATTCTCCTTGGGGATTTGAATGCAAAAATCAGGAAATAATATTCAAATAAAAGAGTAGCAGGCAGACACACCTTGCATGATATTACAAGTGAGAATGGAGAAAAATTAGTGCAGCTAGCAAGAACCCACAACCTGGAAATAAGTAGCACTAAATTCCAACAAAGAAGAATCCATAAGGGTAACTGGAAAGCCCCTGGACAGGGAATTTACAACCAAATAGATCATATACTCATAAACAAAAGAAGAGCACCTATGATTACTGATGTTCGTACACTTAGAGGACGAACTGTGACTGTGATCACTCTCTTGTTAGAACAAAAATAAGGCAAAGAATTAGCAAAGTTAAAGAAAGTACATATAGAAGATCCAGAGAATGGGATGTTACAAAATTACAAAATCTCGATATAAAAAACAAACATCAAAAGAATATAGCTCAGAGTTTAAATGGAATAGATCCAAACCCAGACATAGAACTAAAATGGGATAATCTTAAAAATATCATAAATGATGTAGCATATGATGACGTTAGAGTAAGAATAAGCACAAAAAATGCAGGATGGTTTGATGAAGATTGTAGAAAAGCAATTAAAGCAAAGAATGAAGCAGGAAAGAAATGTATAATTAGAGACACAAGGACTAATAGGGGAGAATATATAAAAAGAAGAAATGAAGCTAAAAAGATCTGTAGAGATAAGAAAAGAGAAATGATAAATAATGAGATTAAAGAGCTAGAAAACAAAAATGGAAAGAATAAAAATAGAAAGTTCTACAAGAAATTGGAAATATTAACTAAAAGTTATAAACCAAGAAATAGAAATATCAAGGCTCAGGATGGATCAGATGAAAAAAGGATACTAAATAGGTGGAACAAACATTTTAAAGGAGAACAGAGTGCACAAGAATTTGAATTTTATGAAAATGAGTCATATGACTACATCAATGAAGAAATAGAAGAACCAACACTGTACGAAATACAAGAAATCATAAGAAACTTTAAGAGAATGAAAACGCCAGTTCCACAAATGATCCAGAGGATACAAGAACTTATTCTTAAGATATGGAGATCTGAAAAAATGCCTAATGAATGGAACAAGTCAATAATATGTCCAATATATAAGAAAGGCCCCCTGAAGGTGTTGCAATGAAATTTCAGTCAAGTATAGCCGGTTGGATATTTGGAAAACGAAGTAGGCAATGTAAAGGGATGAAGACTACGGAGTTTAATATTGCAATGTGGAATGTCCGATCTGTGCTCCAAGCTGGGAAAATGCCCTACCACTACATTTTGATGTAGTGGTGGGGCTTTTGTGGTCAAATGATACTCAGAGCTACACCGGCAGTAGCATAGCTACTGGCAGGGTCACCCAAGCTGGACAGGTCAAAGGCAATGACCCAGACAAAAAGGGTACAACCCCACCCCAGAAAAGAATTTGCGTTCAGGAAACCTCAGAGATGCCTTGGCCGTGTTTAACAAATAGATGATGACCTAGCTGCAAGGAAAAGGAACTGATTTTTGGCACATGGAGTGTTCGAACATTATTCAAGACCGGAGCACTGCTATCTCTGCTCTTTCAGTTAAATGACATTACAGGAAACAAGATGGTAGGGCAAAGACATAATGGATATGAAATCTCACACACTTTTTTACAGTGGCAAAGAAGAGGGAACCAGAGAATTGGGGTTGATGAGCGAATATGTATGTTAAGGATTAAAACAAGATTTCCAAAATATAATCCTCATAAATGTGCATGCTCCCACAGAAGAAAAGGAGGAGTTGGAAAAGGAGGCCTTCTGTCAGAAAGTAGAAGAGATATATGATTCATGCACCACTAATAGTATAAAAATAATGCTGGGGGACTGGAACACCAAAGTGGGAAGAGAAGAAATCTACTAAGGAGTAATTTGTAGGCATAGCACACATTTAAACACAAATAACAATGGGCAGAGGCTAGTAGATTTTGCCGCAGCAAAAAACATGATGGTATCCTCAACCTGTTTCCTGCATAAAGAAATTCATAAACAAACATGGAGATCTCCAGATGGAAAACCCAATAATCAAATTGACCACATACTGATCGATAAAAGGAACGCAAGTAACAGGCTAGTTGTGAAATTGTGTACAGGAGCAAGCAGCAACTCTGACAACTTTTTAGTTAGAGGGAGATATAGATGCAAAATAGCTTGCAGTAAATATGAATGAAATAGAACAACAAGAACGTTCCATGTAGATGCATTGCTAGAAGCGAGCACGGTTAGGAGGTTCCAGCAGCAACTGGAAGAAGAATTTTGAAACTTAGAAACTGAAAGGGGGCCAGAGGAGAAAAGCCATATAGAGGAAGACTGGAAACAATTAAAACAGGTAATAATGGAAGCAGCAGAACAAACAATAGAATACCAACCAAAACCAGACAGGAGGGGATGGTTTGATGATGAACGCCATAAGGCATTAGAGGAGAAGAATGCAGCATATAAGAAATGGATCAATAGACCAACAAGATCTAAAAGAATGGAATAAAAAAGATTGCAGAAAATAGCCCATAAAATATGTAAAAACATGAAAAAAAAACACACATGGATAATTGTATAAGGAACATAGAAGATAACTTCAAGGACAAACAAATCAGGAATGCATACAAGGAGGTTGGATCACTAAAGGCCAGTTTCCACCTGCATACGGACCTTTGCAGAGACACAAATAATGTGATCGTATCTAAGGAGGAAGAAATAAAGACTAGGTGGAAAACCTACTTTCAAGATCTGTTAACCTCCCAAGCAACAGCAGATCAAAGCAATACTTTAGAGGCTACCTATACAAACCAAGCGGACACTGAGGAGGAATTGGAAGAAGAACCTCCAGACATACTGGACATAGAAATGGCAGTACAATCCATGAATAACAACAAATCACCTGGCATAGATAATATCCCCACGGACCTTTATAAGAAAGGAGGAGGACTATTACTTAATAAAATACATAGCTTGATTAAGGGAATATGGAGGGAAGAGAAGATGCCCACGGACTGGACAAAGAACATTATAGTACCAAAATATAAAAACAGGGGAGACAAACTGCAATGTAAAAATTACAGAGGTATATCATTACTATGCACAGTGTATAAGATATTAACTACAGTTATCAATAATAGACTTATAAAATACACTGATAGTATAATTGGAGAATACCAAGCAGGATTTAGAACAGGAAAATCGACTACAGACCAAATTTTTACAGTTAACAATTTATTGGAAAAAGCCTGGGAGCATAATGTAGAGATACACCAGATCTTTATTGATTTTCAGAAAGCATATGACAGTATCTGAAGGGACAAACTGTACGCAATAATGGCGCACTTTGGAATCCCAAATAAACTGGTAAGGCTAATGAAAGCAACTATGGAAAACTTAACTGACTGTGTAAAGATAGGAACAATTATGACGGATGGGTTTAAGGTAGGAACTTGATTAAAACAAAGAGACAGACTGGCACCCAATCTCTTTAATAGCACTGGAATACGTAATAAAGCAATTGTCAGTGCAAACCACATCAACAATATTTCATAAATCAGTGCAATTAATTGGATATGCAGATGATATAAACATCATGGGTAGAACAAAGAGGGCCATTTCAGATGTATATGGTGAACTGAGAGAGAGAGAGAGAGAGCACAAGAAGTTGGGCTTATCATAAATGTTGATAAAACAAAAACAGTGGCGCAGAACAGGAGACTTGGACAGGCAGGAACAGTGACTGTTGAGGATCACAAGATTGAAGTGGCCAGCAGATTTAAATATCTAGGGACAGTAATAAATGATAGCAATGATGAAACAGAAGAAATCTGAGCTGGGATCCTGGCAGCTAATAAAGCCTACAGCTCCCTGCAAACCATATTTTGATCTAAACAAATCCATTGAAACAACAAAATAAGATTGTACAAAACATTAATTAAGCCAATATTATGCTATGGAAGTGTGACGTGGACATTAACATAAACAGCAGAGCAGATGCTAAACACGTTTGAAAGGAAAATATTGCGAAGAATATATGGCCCAACACAAGAAGGGGGACGCTGGCATCCCAGATGGAACAGTGAACTCTACGGTTTATACAATGAGCCAAACATTGTGGAGGACATTAAAATCAGAAGATTAGGATGGGCAGGTCACATGATAAGAATGGAAGAGGAAAGGATTCCAAAAAATGTTTTAAACGGAAACCACGAGACCAGTGGGAAGACCAAGAACCAGATGGGCAGATGTGGTCCAGAGGGATGCATTACAACTGCTGGGGAAAAGAGGATGGAGGAGAAGAGCTGAAAATAGGGATGAATGGAGGCGTTTTATGAGGGAGGACAAGGCCTGGTAGGGGCTGTAGTGCCATATATGGAATATAAGAAACGAGAAAAATCTGAATGTTCCAACCATAGAGGAATCTCACTCCTTAACACTGTGTATAAGATCTTAGCAACAGCAATAAATAACAGACTGAAAACATATGCAGAAGATATGTTGCGTCAAGAGCAGAATGGGTTTAGAAGAAACATGTCAACTACAGAAAACATATTTATAATGCAACAGATATTAGAGAAATGTTATGAATATAATATTGAAATGTATGTACTGTTTACTGATTTTAAGCAAGCTTTTGACTCTGTTGACAGACAAAAAACCATACAGATACTAAAGGAATTGAGGATACCAAACAGGCTGGTATGATGAATTAAAATGGCAATCCAGAACATGGAGGCAATTGTAAAAATAGAGAATCTTGCTTCTAATCCATTCTCAATCTCATCTGGTGTGCGTTAAGGCGATCCACTCTCTGCAACAATATTTAATTTAATACTCGACTTGGTAATTAAGAAACTCAATCTTAGAGGAGGTGTTAGTCTAAAACTGAAGCAGATTGTTGCATATGCTGATGATGTTGCCCTTCTAGCTAGATCTCTGAAAGCTCTTAAGGAAATATTTCATAAATTGAAAAATGAAGCAACCCTAGTAGGATTAAGTATCAATGAAGACAAAACCAAATAAATGCAAATAAAGAGAACAGGAATAATAGACATAACACACCTAAAAATTGATAATTTTGCCTTTGAAAATGTGGAAAATTTTAATTATCTGGGTTCCATTTTGAATACAGATAATAAAACGAATATAAAAAAAGCTGAAAGTATAACAAAAGGCAACAAAGCATGCTATGCTAATGCAAAATTAATAAAATCAAAATTCCTAAAGGAAAACACCAAAATGAAAATATATAAAACGATGATAAGACCAGTTGTTACGTACTCATCAGAGACTTGGAAGATGAAAACAACCTATGCATTTTTGAAAGGCAAATATTAAGGAAGATGTTTGGTCCTGTCAATATTGACAATATATGGAGAACACGAAACAACATGGAGATTCATAAACTAATAGAAGGTGCAGATATGGTGAGATTCATCAAGACACAAAGAATCAAATGGCTGGGGCATATTCAAAGAAGCAAGGCCAACTAGGAAGCTAATAGATTGGAAACCCATGGGAACTAGACCAGTAAGAAGATCAGGACAACGATGACACGAGGATGTTATGGAAGATATAAAAAAGCTGAAAGTTAAAAACTGGAAGGAAATAACTAAGGACAGAAGAAAATCGAGAGACTTGGCTGAGTAGGCAAAAACCCACAAAGGGTTGTAGTGCCAGATTATGATGATGATGATGATGATGTGCATATCCAAGGGGTAACAAACAGCCTGTCCACTTAATACATGTACATATCCAGGAGCAACATGACAGGTATTTACATAATCATAAGAATTTAATTCCAGCTGACAACTGTACATTTAAATCTGTACCTGCATAACAAACTAAGCATTGTACCCTCTCTTGTTACAGTAATTGTTACAGTAATCAGTATTATATAATATCCTAGTAATTTTAGTGTGGATGTAAGTTCCCTATGTATGCTACAGAAGTGGAAATGTTTGAAGCAAAGTTATCAGGTAGGATTAAATCGAGGTCTGGGAATAAGGTGCAACTTAATTACCAACATCAGCAGAGAAAATTAATACATATTAATTGTTATCATTGCCAATTAAAATTATTTAATGCCTATGGCCTACTGTACTTTTGGCGTGGTATGCATGGTAATTCCAATAAAGGCCTATGATACCTGAAAACAGTATACGTATATAAAAGCTGTACATAACTCTGAAATATTTTGCTTTCATTCTTCTTCTTGAGAATACTGAAGACCTGACTCCATGCTCATGTATGTCTTCAAGTAAGCTAGACCCATGTTTGCTAAAACTTTACGCTGTACATTTCCATGAAACTAAATTACATATTATGTAAAATTTAACACCAACTTGTTCTACAACACTTTTATTTGTAATTAATGCTCCAGCACGTATTGGCCCCAACTGTTGGCCATCCTCAGGGAGCTTTCAAGTTTTTTAGTATGTTGAGCAGAGTTTCATTGTGTGTGGCAAGAATTTTACGTGTGATTATTTATCATATGTACGAGGCTTATTCAGAAAGTAAGTAACGTTTCACTGTAAGAAAAAAAATCGAGTAAGGTTTCCTATAAAATTTTATTGTTATCAGATTCTACATTCTTCAAACTATTTTTTCACATATTTGCCACCATTATTGAGGCACTTATCATAGCGGGGCACAAATTTTTGTAAACCCTCCTCATAGAATGTGGCCGCCTGCAACGTTAGCCACTACTGACAATGTCATAGAGTCCTTGAAATCTGAGGAAAATGCAGGGACAGATCAGAAATTGTGAAATGTCTGTCATCACTTACTCTTTCGTTGACCTTATGCACCAAATCATCATTCACCAAAGATGGATGCCCACATCGCACCTCATCATGCACGTTCTCTCGTCCTTCTTTGAACATCCGAACACATTTCCTAACCATGCCATCACTCATCGTATTGTCACCATACGCTTGACAGATCTGGTGATGAATCTCACTTGGTAGCACATTCCTAGCGTTAAAAAAACGAATTACAGACCGTATTTCACAGTCGGCAACCCCTTCAATTGTCTTAAACATGTTTAATGCACAGGAACAAACATAAACATAACACGAATTTCACAAAATGGCATCTGTGGCTTCTCAATTGATAGAGGAAGCCACTGCACATGCGCAAAGTGACAGTCTCGAGGATGTGCGAGAGTTATGCACGGACGGTACTTACTTTCTGAATAACCTACGTAGAACACCTGTCACATAGGTTGAAACATAGGCTGCACATACAAAAAACTTGAGAGCTCCCTGAGGATGGCCCATAGTTGTGACTGAAACACATCGGAGCATTAACTAAACATAAAAATGGTGTGCAACACGGTGATGTTAAATTTTACATATATTTACCAACAGTGTAATGTAAAATTTTCTTTTAATGTGAGATATATGATATGATATGATTTGATATGACAAAACAACATAACCTACATGCAAGTCTCGACACATACAGTTGGATGGAAAAGTTAACCTTCATCCTGCTAACGTGGAGAATATGGTGAGCTCCTAATAATGCCAGAAAATGGCAGATGGGATTTAATTCGGGTTAATATCTGAAATTTCATAAATGAAATTGTCTGTGAATATCTGTGTTTCTTTCCCAGCTATGATTCTATTAATTTTGTTCTATAAAGTAAATATCCATATACTATTAGAAAAACGACCACCAAAAAGATATCATTCTTAATTACAGAGTGTGGATAAGTTACATACAGGCCTACCAGTTTATCCTAATAGTTTTAATTATGTTCTGGCATGACATGTTAGTGGCTAACAAGATTAATTCTTTCTTAGCACAGCTCAGCCAACAGATTTCAGTGGTTTTACTAACACTGATTTCAGTGTGTCAATGTTGCAAATAATGAACATTATTCTAAATGCATAACATGCTCCAACAAATTTCACAGACACAGAATTAGTACAATTTGTCTGATGAAGGTGGTTATCAATTTGCAAACCATTAAAATTTGAATTTACCAACTCGTGTAGGTAATTTTATTTACCCAGTAGTTAATACACATTGTGGTGAATTATTCATTAGATGCTGTTCAGTGTTACATCCAGATTTAGGGTCAATGTGTTACCAGTACACTATTTACTCATGTGTAAAAGTGCTAGATTTGTCATTGTACAGAAACTGGCATTGTGCTGGAAAGTATGACATGTCATTATTGAATGTTATGGTTTCTGATAAGGTTGAACATCAAATTCATTCATTCAGGGTGATGTTGATACAGAGATACATATATGCATATGTCCCCCTCACAACATGTGTGATATGTAGTGCAGGAAAAATGCTCAAAATCCTAACAAAGAATTATTGAGTAAGTCCATTGTTCTGTGTTTTTAATATCATGTAATGAAGACAAATTCTGAAGTCCAATTGCTTAACCAAATATACAGCACCAGTGAAGAAAGGAAAATAAGTTGTAACTTATCCTTGTTTGCTCTCAGAAGGAATTTTAAACAGAGTCCAGATTCTAGTTTTTTTATCAGGCCACAAATTTTGCCTGCTAATGAAGCCATATCTAAAATTTTATTGTAAATCATGCAAGTATGGTTCATGTATTCACACATTATAGCAACTGAAGAAGATTATATAAATTTGGTTTATTTTAGTCTAGTTCATTATGTATCAAATTCAGGCACACACCAAATGTAGGAAACAAATTTTTATCAAGTGTAGTTTGTACATAACTAAAAATGGTGTTGTTAAAATCACATAAATACATTTATACCAACAGTATAAGAACTAATGTGTGACAACTTATCAACTCTTCTTCAATGTATAGGCTAATATCAGTCATGTTTAAAATGCCATTCTTCCACAGAATCAAACACTACAGTCAGATCAGTAGGCTAGTTTTATTGTGCCACTTGAATTAATTGGTATTATCTGTAGTACAGCTTTTTCATTCTGGGATGTTGCATAAACCCTGAACTGATGTAGGCCATGTTTCTTTTACAAGCGTAATTACAGAATCATAATATGGAAACCCAATATTTGAGCTTCACTGTGCCTCAAATAATCATCAGCAAATGTTGTGTGAGAGGTATTCTTCACATAACAGTGTAAGAACAGAAAGGAAGACAGACCATTTCAATGAGAAGTGGGGTATTTGTTTGTACTTTGTTAGAGAATGTTAACTCCATAAATCAGAACAAAGTGTCAATAAAATATATCCACAGAGTTCAGAATTTGTATTTAACACAGCATTAAGCACTTTTCACCAATGTAATATGAATATCTGCATCTTACTGTGTTCAGTTTTATGAATGTTATAATCAGAATTGACTACAGTTGTTATGTACACAATTTACAGTTATTGATAAATACACATACTGTTTCTCTTTATTTACACACTTCATAGGTGCCAACTGTGAAGGTCTGTGTAGGATTCAAAATATGATGTCCATGATATCCACATGTCTGAAGTTAGAGAAGTGACATAAATATGTCATACTTTCACTTGTTGCATTCCACTATGTTATTGAAACGTGAAGTATTTCAATAAAATATACGTTTAACACCATAACTTATATATTGATTAACTGACAAACAATGAACAAATGAACTACATGTTTCAGTTATTTTAAAATTTAATAAATTGAATGCATGTTTCAGCTCCAGTAAGCCATCATGAGGTTGAACTACTAACAATCAGACACAGTGATCATTTCTGTGTAGGCTGTTCTTTAAATGTAAAGCTGTATATGAAGTTCATTAAAATTATCCTTTTTCTCCTATTAAGATTGTTAGATGTGGAATATGGTACAAACTGCTAAGCAGGTACATTCTTCAATTTGACAGTTTGAGACTAATGCAGTGCTTACATTTAGCATACAATACAGAGTATTGCTTGCAGTGATGCTTATATGCATTGTTTAGTTGGCCTGTTAAGCATAGAAGCAGTGTTTTTAGGGCTTGTAAGTGAATCTTATGCTTGTAAGTATTTGCATGATGAGTGTAGTTGAGTCTGAAAACGGCCATAAATGAATGTATTAAATGCAAGTGATGATGGCTCACTGAAGCTGAAACCTGTAGTTCATTTGTTGTTTATTTATGAGTCTACCAATAAATAAGTGGCTGTGTTAAAAGGATATTTTATTCAAATGCCCTATAAATGTGCCAAAATAAAACTATGCATAAAAATATGTAAGGCAGAGTTCAACATTTTGGTGCTTCTAGCGTTTTTGCACTAGAAGCTTAAAGCTGGCAGCAGGTTAATGGAAACAATATTTCATGTTAACTAATAAATGTTAAAAATAGTTAAAATTGAAGTAATAAGATAAATATTCCATAGAATAATATTATGTGACCATCTTAAGTTTGTACTTTGATTCCTAGTCATGTAAACATATATGCTGTTGGCTACTTTTATAATTATATAAATCTAAAAATTTCTTCTTCATTTCTCCCTTTCAAATTCGTTATTTAAATATGAACATAATCCTAGTAATCTTATAGCTTTCCACGTTCTTATCATAAAGACATTACCCTAATAAAACAATCCTATCGGTTGGAATATTCAGTTTTATATTTTGTTTGGTAGGAATGGGTTCTAGAAGTATAATATGTTTCTTGGTCCTTTGCTGAATTATTATTTTATTTTTATTTCTGTGTCTTGATCAGCTCCTTTCCTGACCCTGAGCTTTGGAGAGACCATTTACTTTTGAAGGTAAGGAGACAAAATATGCTTATTATTGATACCTTCTTGCTGCATGTTTCTGTAAATGCCTGTATAGTGGCTGCATGGTGCACGGCTTTTCTTGGTAGAATTCTACTTTTCCTTTTCATTATTGTTGTATTTTTCTTTGTTCTGTCCATATTGCAGGGTGTATGTAGTATGTGTGGTCATTTTTTATATGGTAATGTCATTTATTGTGATCAAGGAAGTCAACATTAATAACTGGCCTGGAATGTGAGTTTTTTGTTCTGTCACCACTTTGGGTTCAGACATGTTCTGAAAGTGATTTAAACGTACCATGATGTGTCACAAGTTGTGTGTGAGCAATGTTTGACCTGTAAAAGGCAGGGGATCGAGTTTCTTGTTTTTTTCACCTTTCATGACATTATCAGTTTTGTTTGCTATCATTTGTCCAAAACTGGTTGTGGGATTGCAGTGTAAATACTGCAGTTCTGAATCTCATATTTTAGTTTGTCACATTGATACGCCACAGCATTTTTTGTTACCTATTATTATCCGTACAAAAATACATTGTTACACAAAATTTTCCTGAGTTCTTCAGCTGCTGGGATTCCAGAAAAGTATTCTAAAATTCTTACACCCTCTAATTTCAAACCTTTGTCTGTGAAACATTAATGTACACATGGTTCATGATACTGAATTGCAGTAGCTCCAGAGTGTAACATAAAATTAAATTTAGTACTCTTTGGCCTCAGAATCACAGAACCTATAAGTATACTCAATGTTGCTTGTTAACCATACTTGATTTTACATTGTCAGTTATAACAGAGTAGTACTTCAAGCAATCCTATGATTCAGTTAGGAAGTAGGTTTTGTATACTATTGTTATTGAGTTTGGTATGCCATGAAACTTCGAGGGTTAAATGAGACCTAAATTAAAGGGTGGAAAGGAAAACAATTGTGTGGTGCTGTACAATTCCTATTTAGGATGGACAGAAAAATGAGGTACTAACAAAATTGAGGTCTATATAGTGTTAGTGTTGAGGATTCAGGTCTTCTGGGGTGTTATGCTGGGTGGCAAAATTTATATATTGTAGCTTTTCAAAGGAACATTGACCATGGACCGCACAACCCATGCAGATGAAGGCATTATGTTCCTTCAAAATGTCAGTATCTCTAAGGCCTCCTACACAGTAGAATGTCCCAGAAGACAGAATTGATCAAGGAGATGCTTTGTTACCATTAATGTGAAGTTGTGTCACAATATGCCATTGTAAAGAAACCAGAAATTGAATTGGACACATCAGCTTCCTGACTGTGCTGGTGATGTTAATTCATTGGGCCAAAATTTAAACACTGTAAAGAAAACCAGAAAAGCCTCATTAGCCACTAGAAGTCAAAGCTGTAAAATCAAAGTATGTGTTCATGTCTTTTTGACAGAATGCAGGACAAAATCACAAAACCTTGGAAAACATAACAAAGTTCCAATATTTGGGAACAGCATTAACAAATTAAAATTTTATGCTTGAAGATATTAGTAGTGAATTAAACTCAGGGGATGCCTATTACCATTTTGCACAAAATTTTTCTTCTTTCTGTTAACTGTCTAAAAACACAAAGGTAAAAATATATACAGAACTCTAAATTGGCCTTTTGTATGTGTGTAAATCATGGTCTCTCACGTTAAGGTAAGGACATAGGGCTTGGGTGTTTTGGGAATAGGGTGCTGAGAAACCTTTTGTAGCCTGAGGGAGAGGAAGTAACAGGAAGCTGGAGATAATTGCATGAGGAGAAACGTGATTTTTACTGTTTGTGAAAATAATGTCAGTTGTACTTTTAAGCAACAAAAGACAGGAATGAGTATTAGTTGTTTTAAGCCCATATCCACAGTCTGCACTTGAATACAGTTGTTTCTGCTGAGAACATCCTCATCCATGCAGGGGTCTTTGTATAGAACTACTGCTATAAACTATTTGGTGACTGATGAACTTGTAAATCATATATAAAAGTTCTGTTCTTGCCCAACAGAGAACAGTATCCTTATCCATTACAAGACAAGTCTGTTAATGCTGTTTATGGAAATAATAAGTATTCATTGTGGAATCATAGAAAACAACTGTACATGCAGGTCTTGTTGTATGCAAGGGATATGTTCCTGAAAACTGTTGTGCAAATTGAACACAAAATTCCCATTTAATACAGTGTATTTCCTGAAGGTTAGGGGATTAACAGCATCATTGTGTATAGTGTATGATTACACCACTAGTGGACATATGAACCTGTAGAGTATATAGGTACTGTATACATACATTTCTATAAAATATATTTTAGTTCTAATGCAATAAAAATGTAAGTGACACACACCATTGTTTCAGTACTGTTCATTCTGATAGGACTTTGGTGGTCTTGCTACACAAACAATTTAGGTCCTGACATAGCACTTCCTGTAATTCTGTCAGTATTATCATGTATTGTACTGCATGTATTGTACTAGGCTACTGTGAGTGAATCTAACATTAAGCCATATGTCAGCAATTCATTCACCTTTTTCAAGTCGGCTTATTACGTCAAATTTCTCTTCAAAACTGATTGTCTTTTGCTTATTTTTCACTTGGATTGCACTAGGTGATGTAGATTTATGTTTCTCACTCACATTGGTAAGAAAGCCAATGCTGTAGAAGAGGAAACAAGATGAGCCGCGTGATTTGTTTATTTATTTATTTAGTCACTAATGTAATCAGTACATACACAGGATGGGTGGCATGACAGTGATGTCACTTTCTGCTAGCGTTCAACACAATACAAGCGACCATAAATCAAGTGTGCCACATCACGCTAAACCAAACATTATCACATAAATTCGAAAGTGGTGTAAATTCTCAAGTTGCGTTAAAGTGAAATTGTGCAAAAAGAAATCGCTTAAAAAGAGATGTGCCTGTATATTCTGTGTGGAAAATGCATTTCCTTGGAGTTAATAGCAACTGGTGCATATTGCAGCTAATGTACTTGATCTTGTACATGTTTGACATCCAGAGCATTAAGCAGTTTGCTATCACAGTATACTACTACTCAGTTTTTGAAGTTAATGTCATATCAAAACAGTCATCTGCAACAATATTATAGAAGAATATAATTGCTTGATAATATATTATAAAATTCTCAGTAGGTCATTGTAAAAACTAAAATATGAGAACTTTTAATAGGTGGCAGCCCAAACATACATTCCAAAATACCATACATCAATGTCTTTCAACCTTTTGATAATTGTGGCAGAGTTGATTCATTTGTTTCCCCTTTCAAAGACACTGTAATTGGAAGAAATGAAATCTACAAATATGACACCTACTTTTACATAATGTAATTCAATGTATAACATATAAATTTATTCTAAAGCAGAAAGATGAGGAACTCTTGATGAACATACTAATTTAAAAATCTGAAGGAAAAGCAGTGATTTCCATATTTTATATAATGGTTCCTCTCAGCTCAATCTGACTGTTTCAAACTCACACCTGCTTTCATAATGGTGTGTGTGTGTGCTTGTTTATCAGGATTTAATTTGCATATGTGCTGTCATAGGTTCCTTATTCTTTCCAAAGCCTCATAGCACACCAGTTGAGGAACACTGCTATATATTGTCAGTTTCTAATAATTGTGAATTTAAAACTTCATTCATTTGATCTTATTATGTTTGCGTTCACACACAAAACAGGTATCCAATGGAACTTTATCTTATTATACTTTCCTTCACCAACAAACATGTATCCAGCTGAACATTATCTTCTTATCCTTGCCTTCTTACACATTTCCAAATAAAACGTTATCGTATTATACTTACCTTAACACACAGACACATATCCAACAGAACATTGTCTTATTATTCTTGCTTTAGCATGCAAAATACATATCCAGCAGAACGTTGCCTTACTACACTTACCTTCACACACAAACACTTGGGGGAAGAAAATAACAGGAGACTGGAGTAAATTGAATAATGAGGAGCTTCACGATGTCTAATCCTCACCAAATATTATTTGGATCATCATACAAAGGAGCATGCAATTGATGGGTCAGGCATCACATATGAAGGAGAAGAGAAATGTGTACAGGGTTTGGGTGGGGAAATCAGAAGAAAGAACTTGGAAGAACTAGACATAGGTGGGAAGATAGTTTTTTGAAATGGATCTTAAATATATAGGATGGGAGGCAAGGAATAGATTTAACTTACTCAGGAAAGAGGCAAGTGGCAGGCCCTTGTTAAGAGTATTAACACATAAAGTTCCATGAAATGAGCTGGAATTTCTGGAAAGACCAGTAACCTGACACCATCTCAAAAAGGACTCTTCACCATGGAGTTAGTCATTTAACAGTCCAGTCACATGTAATGCACATCACCAATAATGTTATCCTTGTATATTATAGAAATTATTATCATTCTTAATAAGTAATTATGACTGTCATAATTCTGATTGCAGCAGTAACCTTCACTTCTTGAATTTTAGTACCAGAGAAGCAATAATGTACTGTGAAGACAGAAGATATAAGTGTGTGTGTGTGTGTGTGTATGTGTGTGTACATCCCATAAAGTGATGCTTATATACATAGCTATTTATGTACAGTTGCTTTACATGTAACATATGACAACAGAAATTACAAATATATACATGTTGTGTTCAAGAAGGTTGTCATTGTTTCAGGTCTAGAGGGTGGTCCTGGGGTTGGTCCAGGGGGTGAGGATCTCATCACATTGGAGGCTGAAATCACAGAGCTCCAAAGGGAAAATGCTCGTGTTGAGTCTCAAATGCTGAAACTGCGCACAGACATAACAGCTATGGAAGCACATCTCAGACATGGTGATAAAGTGAGTATGCATAAAAACAGTTGATTTATTTTTCATTTCAAGACACATTTTTTAAAGAATCGTTTCAACATCCTTCTCCCATCTGTGCCAAACAGTGAAGTTCTGCAGATCATCTTCTTCTCCACATCCTCAAACTGTTATGCGTTATTCGCTTAGTTATCTAGCCATGCTGTTCACAAATGTTGGGGTAATTAATTTCACACTGGCCTTCTGCCATTCCAGCATCACATGAACTTGTGTATTAAAAACTGACAAGACAGTTTTGGAGGAGCTATAATTGGAAGGTTAACATCAGTGGACACATTTATGATACCTGTAGAGGACTCATATTCCTCTCAAGGACATACTGGAATGGTCTGTGACAGCAACATCTCTGTATCTGCAAGAAAGCAGCTCCTGGGGATGGACTGGATGTGTGTCACTTGATGTATTTCACCTCTCCTGTTGGTATATTGATCTTGAGATGAAGGTTTGACTGTCCAGATCAGTTTTAGCTTGGTACATCATCATTCACGAAATTCAGGATTAGGAATCAAAGATATGTTGAGGAGATAACAACATAAAATTGCATCAGACATATGCACAGCTCCTTTACCTACTTACTTCTGGTGACAGAGAATGAGACAAGCATGGCAAACTTGCACTAGGCAAGTTCATTACCCTGTATTTTCATCTAGACCTAGGCATCTCTGAGCTCTGTAAGAAGTCTTGTTGACCCGACTTAGTAAACACCAAAAAAAAATTAGCAAAGTCATTTCACTCTGACTAAATTAAACTTCCTTCAAGACCACAAGTAGTTTTTAAATGTGCGGATATCACCCATAAATCGGAGTTGAGATTCTAAGGCATCTGTATGACAGACAACCTAAAGTGGGACTACGAAGTACGATCATTAAGTTCATTTCAGTCATTTCAGAAATGAGTAAAGTATCATATATTAATCAATCAGTAAAAGAAATAATGAGCCCTTATATGATGAGGAAAGTATAGATAATCAAATTTTCAATCACGTCTGAGGTATGGTATAATTTGTTGTGGTGGGTGGGGATAATGAGAGTAAAATTATATTAAAATTGCAGAAAAGGACATTCAAATAATTATTGGTGTTAATAAACATATAGGTTGTAGACAGGTATTTAAGGATTGCAACACACTCATTGTGGTTTCTTTACATGTACTCGATGCGACACGTTACATTAAAAAGTACAAAGACTCACCAGAGCAAAATGTACATATTCATAATTATAACACGCAAAGAAAACTGGTTGTACAAGTGCAATTCTGCAGTACAGTTCTCTTCAGGAAAAACATGGCATGTGTGGGGATCGACTGTACAACAAGGTGCCAGATCATATATAAAAAGGAGAACTTCAAATCTTTTAAAAAATAAAGAAATCCTTTCCGTTACATCATGCTTTTTCTTCAGTGGATGATTTTCCATCATTTTGAACATATGTGGATTGTAAATGTATGAGAGTTTTATCGTTGGTCATCCTTATCCATTTTAATTAATGTTAACATTAGGCAGTATATTATATTGTATTTTATTTTATTGTAGATTTTGATGTATTGTGAGTTTTTAGACTCTGGGTATGGATTGTAAACTGAATTTTACATGTTCATTGTAACACATGTGACAAAGTGGTCTGAATACATTGACTTGAATTAAAATGATGTTGATTTAATGGCTGGCAGAGCAATTTTTTCCATCTGTTCAATGATTATAGGAATCTGCAAGTTTATCATGACTCTTGTGTTTTACCAAGTAGGGCAGCAGCCAGTTTTAAATCCAAGGCACCACCCAGCCATAGTTGCCATACACTACATCTTTGAGAAATGACTGACCATCTTGTTATAGCAATAACACACACAGGGTCTGTAGGAACTGCTAGATAGTGCCTTTTGAATTTCCCAAAATAATTACAGAAATTTATGTTTCATATTATGTATTACAGGAGACTCAGGTTATTAGTCAGCGAAACAACAACCTCAATGAATACTATGAGAGTCTGCGCAACAATGTTATTACCTTACTGGAGCATGTACGATTGCCTAATGGCAGTGGCGGTGGTCAAGAGAAGTTGGCCCACGAGAACTTCGATACTTACTTGAGCAAGCTGCAGACATTGTGTACACCTGATGGGTACTGCAGTGATGAGAGCAACCGACCACTTTATGAGACAGTGAAATCAGCACTGCAGGACTTCACTGTCCTTCCCACACCCATCTAGTTACCTGACAACACATACCATGCTCTACTTTCAGCTTAGGTATAATTTGAAAATAGGTTCAGACTGCTTTCAGCTAACTGAACTGCCAGACAGTGAAGATAATATACATGAGGAAAGACAATGCCTCCATATATGTGATGTAAAATATATTTTTAAGTGACAATACTTGGAAAAAATTAGTGGTTTTTGCCATTCATCCAGACCATATAGAAGAAGGACTCTTTCATGAAATCCACACTCATTTTACATGCTTCAAGATCAGTGTAAGTGAAAGTTAATTTAATGAAGGTCATCATGTCTAAGCAACAAACAGGATTGTAGCATTGAGCGGTGAAGGCAGGGCTAGAATTGCGTCTTGGTGATTACAAGGCTCCCTCTTCTGTAGGATGTGATCCACATCATGTTTCAGAGATAACATCATCACTGTATGGAAAGTGCATTTCTGTGAGACATTTTTCACATAAATCTTATACAAAACGTGACAAACTGAGTTCATCAGCTGCAGCACAAGGTCATTTTCATATTTTGCTGCTGTTGGCTGATTTAATGATACATTGAGTTAAACTTGTGACACTTAAAGTGAATCTCACCACATTATCCACTCTTAGATATAGAGTTACATTTGTACATGCTGTAATTTGTTAAGTCCAGTGTATGAGAACAGTGAATGCATCTGTTCAATAAATTTGCATGTGAGTCTATGATTATCAAACAGGAACAATGAGCTGCTATCATGTTCTGGGCAGGGAGCTGGAGTGGAATGATGTGGGGTGGAAATGAAACTTCATTGAACAATGATAGAACAGTTTGTACCCCCTTTCTGAAAATGTTATACATTCATTATAACTCACATGTAAACATTTTGATTCCTGAAGGACTAGTCATAAATGTGTGGAGAGTTTGAATGAAAGTCAACATGAGCTGTCTCTTCGGATGTGGCGTGACAGTCGTAAAACTGAAGTTGACACTCCAAAAGGCCTTTCTGTTTGTAAGTAATGAAACTTCACAAATGTGAGGGCCAAAGCTAAACACAAAGGTGCATGTTACATAGTCCATTAATCAGTGATGTCAACTGAAGAATCACATGGAGGTGACTGATATATTCAGATATGCAAACTAATTATCTTTTATTTTTTGAACATCCCCTGTTAAAAAAAGAGACAAGTATTTTTCAGATTGCTGACTGGATGTAGATGTCAGCAGCTAACCAGTGAGCTGTATGGTTAGTGGTTGGCGTTCCTGAAGTTCTTTTACTTCTTTACATAAGGTTTAAGCCAACCTATTACATTTAAGTATGTAAATGTTGAAATCAGTGATGCTTATTGCTCATTTGTACAGGGCTGTGGGTTTCTGGACCCAAATATGCTTTTTTCATTATGTCAGTTAATGATATTGGTAAGATATTTCATAATGTTGGTTTACAGGTGTTTTCTGTACATAATTAGTATTTAACATGTTTGTGTTTATTGTTAATGATTAAATTGTTATGTTTATAACAGTTGGTGCCAGGAAAGGGATTAAGTTAGGTTAACCTGTTTGAACATTACATCCATTTATTCAAACTGCACAGCTTTTATGAATGTGAAAATATTACATGTGTTATATATGAATACTGTTTGGTTAATTTTTATAGTAATCTGCTTTCATCACTGTTCAGTCTAATGCAATTAGTGAACATGAATCTATCACGATAAGCAAATGATTAATTCCCCAGCAGTACAGTTAAAATTACTAGTTATTCTGAGCTATATTCATAGGTGGTTGGCTGAGTTCATATTGATGATAAGGAAGGATGGATTTGTCAGATTTGCTGCTTGGTGCCTGAACAAACAGGTGCACTATGTTGCATGCTATACATTATCCAATTGAAAATTAGAGATTTCGTTGTCAGGTCTTGAATACAGGCCGATTCTCTGTTACATTTCCTGAGCATCTTTAGAACGCACAAACATGATGAAATCCGAAAGAACTTGTTTACCGTACGCAAAGACATAGCCTTGTAAAAAAATATTTAATAGAAAATCTGTAATATTTTTCATTGAAAGATTGTAACTTTTTCCACTGATTTTTGTTCACAAGTTTCAAACGGTGATAGCTTGCAAATAATGCTAGACACATATCCCAAGTAAATGGAAGTTCCAGTTAGTGTAGAAATATATTGTTTAGATGACTTGAAAACAAATTCCCTCTGCAATGCAAAGTGTACTTGAACTTGGGAAGCTCCTTGCAGGATCTCCCTAGTTTAGAAACAGTGTTTTGTTCCTGAGAAGAAAGTTGTATTTAATACCCTGTAATATACAACAGTTGCATTTGTTTGTTAAGTACTGGTGAAGAACAGATAGTTGTTGCTGCTCAGGCTTACAGTTATGAGACAAACCCATGTATAGGGTACATTATTAATAGGTGAAGAACAATCAAAAGCACTAAAGCTCAAGACTCATTATGGTGTAACTGTAGACAGCATCTGAACTAGTCACACCTGAAACAAAATTTATGAGTGCAAACAAACAAAAGGTGTATGGTAACAATTGGTGTTAACTGGCCAACACAAACATGTGTGTACATGACATGGCGCTATATACCAAAATCTCAATAACTCTCCCTCTTCCCCCAGTCCAATCGGAAAGAAAATAAAAAAATTAAAATGAAGCTGTAGGTGAACACGCTGTACCACTTGAAGTCATGTTGGTGTATAATTTGTGGGCATTTTTTTGTTTTATATTTTTGTAACCAGGTGCTATGAACATTGAATATTGCTTTGTAGTGTGAACAAACAGGAATAGTAGGTGAGAACCCAAAGGGGGAAATAGTGTCATAACCACACTGGTTGTTGCATGATTTCTAGGATCTCACAGTGACAACAAGATAAGCCAGTAAGCCACTAGGACATTTCAAGGTATTTTTCTCATGTTGTGATATTTGATAGATGGATTGACTAGAGAAAGTATTTTTAACATGGTCACAGTGAGTTTGGCCAACATTGCAGGTACATGGTTTTGTTTTAGTGACATAATTTGACTGTAATTCCAGTGGAATATGTACTCAGAGTTCACAAATATCTTTAAATGCCCAAGTGGCCCAGTAACATATTAGATTGTTTCCATATGTAATATAGGGAGATAACAGTAACATAATAGGGATATAACAGTGTATAATATGTATGTGTTACAGTGTTTTAAACTCACATGGGTAAAAAAATCATCACAAATTATTTATGTTGGAAAGATCTGTGTGCCATGCTACAATTAAAAATTTTGGAAGTGTAAGACTTTTGTTTCATATTGAAGCATACTATCACAGACAGATTTTATGCACTACAGCTGATAATTTTTTTGTGTATCCCAGTATGGCCTTTGGAAATGTGGCAACGCATCTATTACCGAGCGCTAGTCACCCTGATACTTGTAAAAATCCTAGAGCAGTAGATGTCACCCCATTTGCAACTGTAAGCCACTTCTACAAGTCTGGAAACTCATTACCTATGCATAAGGCGATGTAAGTTCTGCAGATTTTTGAAATTATTTTATAAGAAATGTAAGCAAATTTGTAACAAAACTTTACACAATATCCTTACTCTCCTTATTTACTCCAGTTGAAGTAACCAGAGAGTATAAAAAATGTGGGAGGCCCAAAGTAATGGGGAAGTTTTGCTACATTTGCTTTTTCTAATTTTTTTAAACATTGGAATGAATAATTAATATAAAATTTGTTAATTTACGCTGACAAGAGTAGTACAAAAATACCTACTTTTAGTCCATGAAATTAGCAGAAGGAGATTTGTTTAACGATATGGCTTAATTTAATACAATTTGTGACACAAAAGAAAGTAGCCGGATAAACGCCACCAGGAAATGAAAAATTTTAAAGTTACACCAGACATCACAATTGTATCTCATTCTACTACAATGTGAAATAGAATGGTAAAAAGATTAAATTTGAACAAATTAAAGTTTGTGTGATATTTGAATGCGAGTGGAACAGTCGATAGTTCCGAGGTGAGAATATTGATTGGCTTAGTGAACTGAGTGCTGGGGAGAATATTTGGAACAGGAGAAAGAGAAGCAGAACGTTACGTTACGGGGCTTGTGTGTTGACAGCAGATTGTGTTAGTGTGATTGGATAGAGGGAGGGAAGGGAAGGGATTACGGGAATTGTGAGACATTTTTTTGAAAAATTTAGATGGTGGATCTGAAGGGAATATAATATTAAAGTCTATTCTTAATTTTAAGGATCTGAAATGGGGTACCAACAAAAATAGTGTCTGGCTGTTTGAAAGACATAAGCCCAGTCCAAGACCAAACACCATAATATCAATAAAGGTAATGGCTGTGACCAGCAAGCATTCTGAACATGACACTGAACTAGCGTGTTTCGTAATTTGTACATTACTTGAACAATTAAGACATTGCAAGGTGCACTGTACACTGTACTGAACACGCAGCACAGCCCGAATGTGTGTGCGGTTTGGACTGTGGGTACTCCCGGAGGTTATCCGGTCAATGTCGTCACCAAACTGATAACATCACAACTTCTCGGCCGGATGTCCGCCACTTGGCCACACAGAAAGAGCACAGTGTACGGTAGGAGTAGTTGCACTGAGCAGCTGCATTGTTCAAATTCAGGTAGAACTTTCTGTACAGTACCACGAACTGACAGCATCGCTCTAGTACGTACAGTGTTGCCCTCTATACTGAGCCAGATGAATCCAGTTGACATGTCACTGCCGGCATCTCTCAGGTGAGTTCTAATATTATTCCTGTAATCTACGCCCTTCAGATATTCAGACACAAATTTTGTAGGTAATTTTCATTTCTCCGAAAAGTCTCACATGCGCCACAAATTTCATTCTCCTAAAGCTCATTGGTGTTTTTTCTCCATCCTCCTGTTAACCTCTCCATCTTACCGCCAAACATCTTCCTCAGCACCATATTCTTAAATTCCAGTCTACAGTTAAAGAAATAATTACATTTAAAAAATACATTGAAAAGTATCTTGGTGAATAAATACCACTGTACAATTAAAGTATCAAAATCGTTTCCTACTGATTAAAAATATCATTCATATTAAAAAGCCGTGTACTTACCTACTCGTGCTACAAATAAGACGAAATTTACTTATTTATGTACTTACATACTTAAATGCTTGCTTATTCCATGGAACAGAGTCCTTGAAAAGCTAACCGATTTTTAGCTAGTCAAAAAATTCCCCGCATTTTATGGACCCGAAGTTTCATTATCGCCTTTACAAGTGCCCGCCACCTGTCCCTATCCTGAGCCAGCTCGATCCAGTCCGTATCCCCACACCCCTCTTCCTGAAGATCCATCTTATTATCTTCCCATCTGCGCCTGTGTCTCCCAAGTTGTCTCTTTCCCCCAGGTTTACCCACCAAAAACCTGTGTACGCCTCTCCCCCATAAGCTCTACATGCTCCGCCCATCTCATTCTTCTCGTTTTATCACCCAAACAATATTTGGTGAGCAGACGTCATAACGCTCCTCATTATGTTGTCTCCACTCCCTTCTTTCCTCGTCCCTCTTAGGCCCAAATAGTCTCTTCAACACCCTATTCTCAAACACCGTCAGCCTACGTTCCTCCCGTATTGTGAACGACCAAGTTGCACACCCATAGAAAGAACATTCAATGGATAGCAAACTGGAAGACAAAAGATTCTGTACCAAATAATAGCAAGAATTCCCTGACTTCAGTCTGCTCTTAATTTCTTCCTGAGTTTTGATTTGTTAAGGTTGTTCCCAAATATTTGAACTCTTCCTCCATTTCAAAGGAACTATTATATTGTGACTTCGTCCTGTACCTTTGGTGTCGTTCTTTAATACACTTCTTTTATATAAGCTCAGTGCCTACGGGCTGTCACACAGTTATGTCAGTTAGTTGCGCTGTTACATAACTAGTTATTTTTTTGTCTGAATCCACAATATTTATTCGACACCCTCTGAATTGCTTTCTGGTGTTCCCCTTGGGCTCCACTTATTTGTTTATTTATTGTTTGCTGACACTATAAAAATTGCTCAAGCTTTTCAACTGACAGTGCACTTCCACAATCTGACATTGATTCAATTCGCGATCTCTATGCTGCTGACAAACTTAATACTGACTAAACTAAAGTCAGATGTACAATGTTGACTACATATTGTCTTAATCAAAACGTTAGGACTCGTATGTACTTTGACCTACTCTTCTTCTACTATTGGTAGTTTCTTATTATGTTACACACCAGTTGTTCCTAAGTAAGAATATGCCTCATCTGTCTGGAGTAACATTATGCCAGTTGGCTGGAACACATCCATCAGAAGTCTGCAGCTGTGTGCTTCAGTTACTTTTTAAAATCATATTCCTTACAACTATACTTATGCACTTTAGCTTCTAAAGTGCGTAAGTATAGTTCTTTATGATTCAGAGGCATCACCTTGACAGACATTTTACCTTCACGCTTTAATAGGATCAAAATTTTGTCCTTCTTTGATTGATAATATTAATCTGAGGATTCCATGCCATAATATTGAAATTTATAATTTTATAATAAATAAAATTTCTATTTTCAGTTAAAAACATTAAAATTTTTATTGCTTATTTTCGATTTATGACGACAGACCTATCCAGTTTAATGTGTACCAACTGAGGAGGCGAAATTGGTGACGTAATTATAAACTTCAAGTATTTTTAATAAAGATGTTTGTGCAGTACACCACATGTACATTGAAGGGTTATGGATAAACCGCCCCACGCTTCTTACGTGGCATGTGGTGATAGTACATAAAATGTCCGATTGGAGAAGACGTGTTGACAAGAGTATTCCGACAGACCCTGCGTGTTGCTGGTTCGCCTGAGGTCGGTGTGTGCGCTTGTGTGCAGCGTAGGAAAGCAGTGTGATGTGCCGTCAAATGTGATAGTCTGACTAAAGGGACTGGCATGGATTGATTGCGTAGTGACGGAGGAGTTTGCTACAGCTAAGTTTAGAGTTATTTTGTGTCAAGAATAAGCGAGTTAAAATTCAGAAGTTTTCTTGTGAAATTTTCATGAGGTCACAAGTTTTGTGTAAGTGTAACTGCATTTTCCTTTTATCAAGGACATTTTATTTACAGTATTTAATTTCCACATTAATTTAATAATGCGGAGGTTTTCCGTAAATTAAATGCGAAATTTAGACTGCAGAAAATAGTTTCAAAATCTCAGAAACCAAACGAAGCTCAATATGTAACCAATTCATGATTCACGTCACGTTTAAAAAACTTAGCTTGTCTAATCTAATCTAATCTGTCACGTCTTAACTTCACGGCTTTTCCGAACACTTACCTGCCCACTTATTCGCAATTTTCTTCTGAACACAACCCAAAATGTCCGCAGTAACTTATAATTTTAGGCCCATGAAAATGCAATGCAGTTTTTTCCCTCTTGCATTCACAGTAGGTTCTAAGTAGATCGAATTTCTGTCAGCTATTGCGCTATAGCCTAATAAAGTTCAGCCCAGGGTGATAACAAACATGGGCCTTAAACGCTTCGAAATTATTCGTAATATGTCTGTATGGCTATGAATAAATGACCGGGTTGGAAACGAAACAGATTTGCTGTAACGTGAAAGTACTTTGGCTAAGTTATCAGTACGAATGTAGGGGGCCGTCTGTTTGAACAGCAGGTTGTTCATTTGTTAGGAATCAGACGGAAAGAACGACAACAACATTAGCGAAAATCTATATAAAAAGAGTGTTATTAATCCTGATTCGAGGGACGTTTTCTTTAATTTAAACTACAAAGAAAAGTGAAATTACATTTCTGATTCAAATGCTTTAAATTCCGTATTAGAAGGACGCAGAATGTGATGGGACCTTAGATTATTGCATTTATGAAGATTCAATTTCCCGGTTTATGACGCCGTGTGGTTTAAGAAATATTTAACAGACGTTTTGGAAGATTTGACTCCCTCCTTCTTCACGGTTCGAGTAGTTCAATTTTCTTGCACTACTTGGACACCGAAGATGGAACATTCGAACGCACAAATTCTATAAATATTCACCAACACACACGGCGTTATGCCCCACAAGACTCAAGTCTCCGTAACAATACTGCTGCAGTGGCGTGCCTGCAGTTTTACTACACCTGTATCTCGGCCCGTAGTCCAAGCGTTCTTCTGTATTTGACGTCACGCCGTAAACCCTGCAGGCTGAAACAGCTGCAGTACAGCTGACGTGCCTCTGAACTGCCAGGCTAACTGCGGCACAGTAAAATGCCTTTCCTTGCCGCTTAAAGTACTGGTCCAAATTTGTAATAACTCTCCCGCTTAGCAAATGGAATTCCTATGTAAAATAATTGCATAAATTGTACCATTAATAAAGACAATACGCGTGCAACCTTTAGCATTAATTCAGAAATATAACATATTAGTGTAAATTGAGCGACGTGTATGTACGTCTTTGGATACCTGGGCCCAGATGTAAAGATAGTATTAAAGTGGGTATTACAGCAGCCGAGTCAAGAGATGGACTTATTAAATTGGTTCAGCCATAAGCTTTCGTGGGTGGTTTGTAAAAATTGTGTGTTATTACCGTCAGTTTGCCAAAAACGGTCAGTTCAATGCAGTTAACAAACGCAACTGAATTTTTTATAACCATCAAATATTTTTCACTATTTAGAGCCCTAATTTTTTCATAATTCCATCTACGCTAAGCACGGTGCCTGGCATTGCCGCTCTGCCTGCTTTCGTCAGACGAAAAAAGTAAATAGTGCAACAAATTTAAAATGCAGAATCCAGAATGTAGCCTCCAGCTGAAATTCACAGTGAAACAAGTACCTGAAGGTTCAATACTTCTGAGCTAAGACGCCGAGTCTTTGGTTTCATAGTGTGGCAATGCCAGGCTCCAGCAGGCCGATGTTACGACACCAGTGGCTGGGCGTCTCAATCTAGAAGACTGGAAACTGCAGCAGAATTGGTGACAGAACCTCAAATCCCCCCAAACGATATTTCATATATGATTGTATGTAGATTGGGTTCAGCAGCATATTGCACATAAACATGTTCAATAAACATCACGATATTTACAGATTAATGCTCTCTGTTCGTAAAATGTCAAGTTGCAGTCGTTTCTGCAAACTGTATAAGGTGTTCGGAATAAAAACACGTAAAATTTATTCTAATTACGTCCAAGTGTCTCAATATAAAAACCCCCTATCTAGTGTTTTATTTAAAACTCCAAAATTCTAAGAAAAAAATCAGAATCTTTATGCAAAAGGAAGTGTTGATAATTCGCAGGTTTTACTCTGCATTTCATGTTGATGGCAGTACAGACTGACATAAGGTACTGACAGCTTCATGTGTTTTTGTAAGGGTGGATGAATGGAGGAAAGGACGAGAGGACGGACGAACGAACGAATGAGTGAATGCATGAATGAATGAATGAATGATAGAGCATCATTTATGTGACAGTGAACTGGTACATACCTTCCGTTACACAAAATGTATTGCCGGCAAATTATTTAATTACCCTTTAAAACTTTTTAACTACACAGTACCGATTATTAAAAACTCAAAACCGAAATGTCTTACCAAATATATCCCGGAAAGAATGTCAAATTAAATCTGTCATTTACTTGCCAATTCCATCTGTCCGTAATGTTACAGCGTCTGATTTTAAAAATTGTCTTATTTCGATACAGTGTAAACAACACTAACTAGAGAACTGTATTGCAGACAGGCCGGTGTGTTCGGTGCACGGTGCGAAGTTTATTGAGACGTTTACAGTTGCTTATTTCTTAAACAGTTATTCAATCTGTTGCAACCCAAACCCCATTACGCATTCACAAGAACGAGGAAGACAATGCAGTTTCTACTCACGGGACCTACAAATTCAGTGCATTTGACCAGCTGCTGGCTGGTGTTCAGTGTTTGTCTGTATGCAGCTGTTCATACTGCACAACCGGACCCTCCGGACAGGTTTTGTTTTACGCAATATTCTGCCTGTCTGAGGATCGGGAAATGAAAGATTTACTCAAAATGTCACGTGAGATATTAAACACTGTGCCGTACCTTCAACGTAACAGGACATGTGTTTAGCGGACTTTAATTTTAGTTGTATTAGAAACACTTTCTGTTTGCAAATGTTACAATTTATTGCCACCGCTTCATATAACTCAGATTCTGATTGGCTAACTCCGTGAGACAGTCACTCTTTATAAGCTGCTAGCTTCTCAGCTAGTCAAGACGTTCCCCTCATTCTCTCGAAACCAGAATTCATTTGATATTTCCTATCAACAGCTCACCACTAATCGTTACCCTTAGCAATATCAGTTCAGTCAATATCCTCACACACAATTCCTTTAAGATCCATTTTAATATTATCCCCCATTCTACGTCTAGGCCCTCCAACTGTTGTGTTTCCCTCAGATCTCCGATACCAAAACCCTATATCCACTTCTCCCTTATTTTCCAGCCATCTATTTTTCCTTTATGTGATCACCCCGATACTACTGGACGGAAATACAAATCATGAAGCTTCTCAGTGTGTAATTTTCTACAGTCCCCATATTCCTACTAATAACATTCCGAATGGATTTTGTGACGTCACATCACCTTGACCACTTCACGCTATGCACTCGCGCTGACCGAAAAAAAATCATCCGACAATTTAGAGCCTTGGAATTAAATTTATCTGTCTTAACTGTGACACAATGTTGAGCCTCCTTTTACACGCAGCCTGCACGCGTTTAAAATACCCACAAAATCACATGTCTTGTTTAGTTTCACTTTGTCCTGTACAAGAACGACCGTACGGCTGTTAGAACGTAGGCTGTTCTGATCACTCGTTTATTCAGCTGCAATTAGTCAGCATTATGTCAAAGCTCTAAAGGCTGTTTGTGTATACAAAATGCCTCAGAATTATGAGAAACTCAGCTTTATGAATTCTGACCACAAAGAGGTAACTTGTGTTCGTGACACCGTCCATCACGTCAGACTGGCTACGGGCTGGACGGTCCGGGGATCGAATCCCGTTGGGGATGAGATTTTCTGCACACGTCCAGACCAGCCCTGGGACCCACCCAGCCTCCTGTACAATAGGTACCGGTTCTTTCCCAGGGGTAAAGAACGGTCGGGGCATGAGGCTGAGCTCTCACCCCTTCTAGTGCCGTGGTGAAGAAAGAGTAGAGCTATGTCTCTACTCCCCCTATGGACCGTATGGCCTGTAGAGAGCCGCAGTGCCTGTGCAAGGGTGCACTTTACCTTTTTTTTTACCATCACGTCCGGCTAGAAACATTAGCTTCTCGCGGATCGCTTTTATCTGCTGCTGCAGACAGAGGGAAAGGGGTTTTGTCTGTAGGCTATCCAAATACAAAAGCTATTTCTGTCCAAAGGACCCACCATTGTGGTTTCCAACTGCCACATTCCACCTGAAGAAGGAGACAGATATAATTCCGAAACGCTATGTTTCTTTTACTATAATATATTGTCAAAAATATAAACTATTACGAAATGTAAAATTTCTTTCTGTGCTCCACCTATATTACGTAGAATAATGAGAATCAGAATTGCTTTCCATATTGAGTATGACGTAAGTTTGAATATACGAAATGGTCAGTCTGAGTGCATTTGGTGAGTTTAGTTCAGGGCGCTGTTCGGTGTAGTGGCAGAACATTGAATACTGTCAGATCACAGAATGCTTGTGGTCTGGCATGCTGTATATATCTGTTTGAGACAGTAAGTACTGAAATTAGAAGCTATTCAAATGGCCTGCATAATGCTACAATAAAAAGCGATAACTGTTGAAAAATGTGCCAGTTTGAAACCGTATATCAGTACAACCCCTCAGTTAGCACCAACAGCACCATCAATACGTCAGCAACATAAGCATCTGCATCAGCATCATCTCAACATAAAATTCAGCCAACACTTGATCTTCAGTACCTGCAGAAATTCAATCGTCCACTTCCTGACGTCAGCAGCAGAAACAAACCCCAAGGAGAGACGCAGTGAAAGGTAGGTGCTAATTTGTTTGTCCCCCGCTGCTTTCAGCTCGGTAATGGAAGTTGGCTGAATCATTTAGAATAACAAAAGTCATTCCGTGTCACTCGGTGTTTGGTGGCATTTCGAGTCCTAGGATTTTTGGAATATAAGCGTCATGTTGGCAGCCTGTATTTCGGAGACATAACTACATAAATCAGGAAGAGTCCCTCGTTGATGTGTTGTATTTGTTGTTTTTCAAACCCCCCCACCATAAACACGTGCCCTTAGTACGCAATATTATGTTTTCGTCAAGTCAGGCAGGCACAGAACCATGCCACTGGGCAGGGCTAATCTGGTGTGTCGGCAAGCTGCAGAACACTTGACACAGTGGTTAAGCCAGTGGCGG
>Ga0123354_10000974_pt1 | contig 32463 bp, 19 predicted proteins | sample TergutLab28metaG_2_FD_97872 | JGI IMG/M metagenome (GOLD analysis project Ga0123354, IMG submission 97872) | Labiotermes labralis P4 segment gut microbial communities from Petit-Saut dam, French Guiana - Lab288 P4 | ecosystem: Host-associated > Arthropoda: Insects > Digestive system > Gut ... | reverse complement strand
CCGTGGCCCCTTTTCCCCCAAACCCCCCCCCCCCCCTTCCCCAAAGACAACCCCCCCCCCCCCCCCCCCCCCCCCCCCTTGCGCCCACTGCAAGACCTACAAGCCTATATCAGGCCAGCGTCTCTTCCCACTCGGCAGAACCAGGATCCACCCTGCCCCCAGCCCCCCACTTTCATTGAAATATCCATACATTAGGCCACATCCACCTTCTGCCTCTTTTGACATGAGTGTGGTAACAGAAATATGTTGAATATTGTTCAAATTATGTAGAAGCAAAGAAAGTGGAAAAGGTTTCCTACAGTGTTAAGTGAGCTACACATAATGTCTAAATATGCCACTGGCAGAGCAGCTATAGAACTGATGGGAATATAAAATATTAATTACTGTGAGATGAACTGATGATTTTTACCGTTAAACTTGTGCTATATCACTACCTCTCATTTGACAGTGCACTGCCTTACCTTGTGGTATGCTTAGTGCAGACAGAATGTAACAAGTGTCTGTCAAGGTCACCACAATGGACATTGCTACGTGTGAGGGAATCTGGTTGGATACACTGGAACTTGGAAGTGATGATGATTAAATTTTATATGTCAGATGTGGTGAAGTCTTTGTGAAGCATTTATCTTCCAAACTCTTATTAGCAGAAATAGTGGGTTGTTGCTCAATGAACTGGAGAATAATTGACATGATTGGGGGAAGTAATAGTTACATTCAAAAAATGTAATAATGGTAGTGAATAGTGGGAAGGGATTTCTACAAGTTAAGTTAACTGAGGAGTCTAATCCACATGTGTGCATGTGCTAATGTGCATGTGTGTGTGCATGTAATATTGTACTCATTGAGTCCTGTGAGTCTTAACTCACATAGTAAGCATTTAACCTCACAGACAGAAAGATCTGCAATGTGTAAACTCATGATTACAATACAACACATTTACAATTGGAAGTAGTAGCAATCTGCTGCTGTCATTGTAATGGCCATATCATGGTCAGAGTCTGCCCACTATCACCATGTAAGGCAGCAGAGCCCCACTGTATGATTTCAGGTTTTTGCCATTATGTAAATTAGATCTGTGCTCTTTTGGGATTTTACATGGTGCAGAATTCCAAAGATCATAGATCTCAACTTCCTCACTCCAACCCTTCACAGCTGTGTCATGCGTCAATCTAGAGGCCTCAGTTCAATCCCATGTCAGTTCATGGGAGATTTTTGTGGATGAAGTGGCCTTGGACAGGTTTTTCTCCAAGTACTTCAGTTTTTCCCAGTAGTATCATTCCACCAATTCACCATACTCATACTTCATACTCTATACTCCCACCAAATGGCAGCATCATTAAATAATACAAACAGTCAACCCTTCATTTGGCCATTATGATGGCTGGTACTTTCATGATTGCACTTACGTCACTAGTCAGCCAGATGTCAAACAGCCCTGGGAACAGAGTGCTGCCACTTATCACCGGTATCATTGACACAAAGCGTGCAGCCATTTCGTCTGTTACTTGCTCTCCTTCTAGCAGTACTGAAACAGTACAATACAGCAGTAATGACTTGAACTGCAGAGTACCTGTCTTTGCTGTGAATATCATCTGACAGGCCAAATGTCATGCACTCATCTCTGTTAACACATCAATGACAGAAACCATATAGTATACATAAGTCCCACTGCTCCAGACTGTAATGTAACATGTACATTAAATTAATAAATATCATATTTCATGCATTCACATTTCAGTTTTTGTTCTACCATTAGTTGTACCATGTTCTAGACACTACAGAAATGTGTGTGTTCTTTATCCACCAGCAGAGGTTGCTGAACTACCAGAAATTAATGCTGGTACAATGTTTGCAAAATGTCCAGGCTTCAGGAATTGCATGAGTTCCATATACCTGGATCTGAATGTGTTAATTGGTTAGCACTTACCACAGAATGTGGACAGTTTGGGACCAAGTGTCATTTTAGTTGACATTATGCTCAACAGCTATCTATTACACTGTCTGGCAAATGTTGAAGAAGGCCTTCAAACATCCCAGAACAACTTCTTTCTGTAATCATCCTGCTGTTGAGTCCTGTGTAACAAACAGAGTTGGCTTTGTGCATGCCAAGAAGACACATGGGGGAGGGGAAGCATAGCTGCACTCATTCCTAAATTTTGATCTGGAAGGAGATGAGTGGTCAGTTAAATGTCCCAAGGAAGAAGCGTACCCTATACCCATTGAACAGGAGCTGGTCCGGATGCTGTGTTGAAGAGAAGAATCTCTGTTTTCTTGCCAGAAATCAATCCACAATTTCTCAGTTGTCCAGCCTGGTCTTTATAACAACTATGCTAAACCCATAACCCATGCAGTTAAGAAAGTGTCATTCAATGAGATATGGCAAACATAAAGTTCTCGCTTATTTACCTGGAGGGGCAAGAGGTCGAAAGAACCTGGTGATACAGACAGACTTCCCACTGATATCAATGACAAGTGTCTTCACTTTCCTGTGGGGAACCTGTTTAGCCACTTGTAACTCCCAGTTTTCCAGGTGTTCCTCCATGAATGCTAACTCATTACTCTCCAACTTCACCTGAGAACACAAATTCACACAAAAGGGAAGCTGAAGCTAATCTCTATCCCAAAACAGCAGGTCTTGTCATTTTTGTATTTAACAAAATTATGGCAGTATCTTCCAAAAAGTTGCCTGTTATTAACAAAAAACTAGACGACAGAAAAAATCAAATATATGTGTGTCACTTCAATAATTCACTGTCACCACAAACCTTCAACTCACCTTGCATCAAAATGTTTTTTAGCTTGTGAAAATCTAATTCAAATTCTTGACTTTTAAGTGATAACAAGTGAAATATTTATATTATTTGATAATTTCATGCAGAAATATAAAATGGTGGGCTTGTTGAGTACAGAGAATCAACACGTGCACTTTGTTATTTACCATAAATTTAATCAGTCACAACATAATAATTTAATGTGTTTCTAAGGATGGACAATGACAAACATAACCAACATATATGGTTGGGAATATAAGGAGCTTCATCTCCACATCTACAATGTATGCTATTTTATTCTATTTGTACTGTTCTAGCTTGAACACTAAACCTTGAAGGGCTCTGGAGGGTTTAAGGCAGGCTGAACTGTGATAAAGAGGCTGAGGAATGTTGCATCTCTGGGGGGCAAAGCCTGCTGATTTTCTCCTGAGACTGTAAGACCACTGAACTGATGATGATGCGCCTGTTTCTCATAGCCCAGCAACACAGGTGGAGAGTACAACTTGAATGTTCCCTCAATCTGGAACACACAGTGTCATTCTAACATCAGAAGAAGCATGTTGCTGTGGCAAATCTGATACATTAAGATATTCATACATATCATTATATAAGCACCAAACAAGAAGCAACATAACTAATTAACCACCTATCTAGTCCCACTAAACAAATACCTGACTATCAATATAGTTTAGCAACTGGCAAACTAACTAGTTATAGCACTATTTAAACCATTATTGAACTAGCTAATAGGGAGGTTAAAGGACCATTAATCACAACTATGTTTTGCTGTTTATCTTACCTTATTTTCAGACAGTATATTTTCACTCATCCAGAATAGATGACACTTTCCTTAATCAATATTTGCAAACTTGTATCAACATTCATACAAGTTACAATTACACACATACATGAGGAATCAGTGCCCTCACAGCTTACTTAAATGCATGTTGTTTTCTGACCTTTTATTTTTAAAGTAAACTGTGTAGCTTTTTATGACTTATTTATATGATCTGTGAAGTACATGACATTTTTAGAACTAACTTGCTTGATTTTATCCATTTTGACTTCCATTTTGTACATTAGCTGGTAAAGGTGAGATCTCAACTGCAAAGTATAACATAACTTGGGTATGGTACAGGACAAACTTTCTTTGAGTATCTCATACTGCCAGATAATGGCTTTGTAGAAGAAGCCAAAGCATGTAGTATTAAATAATGTGAGGTCAACGGCATGACATAGTTGTAATTGATCATCCTGTTACCTCCCTATCTTGTAGTCACATAGCTTGGTGCATAAGTAGTCAACCAAAGAGCTAGCTAACCAAATGGTTCAAGAGGAAACTAAGTATTAACCTACATCATTCAGTAACTAACAAACAAATTAAGTCAGAAATAAACTGTCTAACTCCCTAATTAAGTATGAAGTCCAACTTATTAGTTAGCTATCCAGTTGGCTAATGTAATAACTAATGAACTAAACAACAAATTACTTCACTAGTTTACTAATGGATTACACATAAACAAGCAACTAGTTGGCTGTTTGCTAAAGCAACTTACTAAGCAATTAAATGACAAACCAACTAACTACAAAGCAATCTGTTTGTTATTAAGCCCAAAAGTTTATCACTGTCAACAAAGATGGCCACCAATTTACTTTATCTGTGATAGTTCAACCCAGCTAAAACTTCATACACTATTTCTCACTTATATATTCTAATCCCATTCTGCCACCAATGTCTAGAATTCCAAGTGGTCCCTTCACTTACATTTTGTGATAGAACTATGTGAGCATTTCATTTCTGCATTATACATGCAACACCCTCCTTCACTTAATTAACTTTACAGTTTCAGATACATTGTAGAAACTCTGCAGTTCCTTATTATTTAATTTGTTCCATTCCTCTACTATTCCATTTCCATCACACACTCAGTATCTATCATTTTGTTTTCAAAGACAGTCAAACAACACTGCATGTGTGCACGCGTGCACACACACACACAATCTTCAAGGAGATGCAAAGATAGCAGAGTTATAAGATTATGAAATTTTAACATTTCTATCCACCAGGGATGATTTTAAGGCATTTCTGGGCCCAAAATGGGGGCCCTTCATATGCCTAGTCCTGAACTAGCAGTGCAGATAGAGTATATCCACAAATCATGTCTGACACTAAATCTGAAATACTGCCAGGTTTTTGAAGCCCCCATATGGCTGGGCCCCATGTAGGCCACACACATTGCAATAACCTTAAACCAGCCCTGCTCTCCACCTACCTTTGAGTTAAAGTAGAGAGTGGAGAATGGGATCTGCAGACTCCCCAGCCAGTTGCGTTCCAGTCGTTGATGGATGTTTGTCTCTCTCATTCGATCATCTTCCAGTAAGTCAACTACAGTCTCATCAAACAGATGAAGATACAAGCTGTCCTGCATTGACTGGAGACTACCAGGAGAATAATCACCACTTGGAGGCCTATAAATTGTAGCAATTCTATCAGTTTAGTTTAATTTAATTCCATCGGGATTCTGTGTAATGTGATTTGCGGACACCAACTGGGGACAGATGTTCATGAGAATGGTGAATCTGGACTTTGTGACTCCAAATGTTTCAGAATTTCACACGTTTCCAGTTCTTTTAATCCTTCTAAATTAGCCAAGCAAAACATAGCTTCTTTGCCTGTGCACATTTAGGTGAAACACACAAGTAGCATAGAAGAGAGAGGGATGTGTTTTCTGAGAGCATTAGTTGGGATATGCTGCTTAATTGTAAACAGAGTGCAGATACAGGAAAGAAAGACAAAATAGTTGATAATGATACAGAAATTAGAGAACATCAAATAAAGTGGTTCAAACATAAGGGATAATTAAAAATTTCTTATCCCAGTATTCCATGAACCTACAACAAAGTTTGATCACACAGACACATGTGGACCTGATGGAAAGACCATTTTTATACTTCTATTAAAATTTCAAAGTGAGACAGTTTTTTAACAAATATCATAGTTGGGTGTATTCTCAAAACAGACCCAGGATAGCATAGTCAATATAGTGACTAAGATATGGGCTGAGTGACACAGGGTTTGATTCCCAGAAGGGGCAAGAGATTTTTCTTTTTTTCATGACATGACTGGGTATAAACAGACCAGGGCATGAAGCTAACCACTCACCTCTACCTCTATCAAATGCCTAGGTCAGGTATTATTGGAACCATACCTGTGCCCATGCTACATGCCTTCATGGTGTAAATTACATCTACATCCAGAACCCATTAAATTTCACAATCGCTGGAGATCATGAAATCTGACTTACTTTAGAGGCAGATGTAAATTTTGATTCCAAGTGGGGTTGGCGCCCTCTGCAGCTGTTGTCCTGGCACTGACGCCCTGAAATGAGACTTCCACAAATGGGCACACAGGAACGATTGAGAACGGAGGGCTTTGCTGTCCTCCTGCTATGGTGTCCGTGTCCTTTCGTACAGGAACTTGAAATGCATGGATCACATTCACAGTGACCTTCACCTCTTGACCTGCCAGGTTCTGTAGTGTGACCTTCTTCCTTTCCTTCCTTGTGGGTCGCAAAGGCCTCTTGGGTTGCAGCCATTTCATGAAAGTCAGTCCAAGAGTCCTGTGTAAGGAGTGTCAGTTTGTGGAATGCTCAGAGGAATAATTGCTTGACTTGATTCTTTCCAGAGGGTCTGTTTAAGCTTTTCACTATCATGGGAGTGTAACAGTCCAACGAATGATAAATGCATGCCATACATTACAAATGGGACTGTTCCACGAAACATGCACAGCACTACAGTAAAAATTTAATATTAGAAGTTCTAATTAAGTTCAAAAGTTAAAAAAATAATGTTCTATATTTTCTGCATTACTTTGTACAGTTCATCTACATTGTATATTCTTTTTCAGAATGTGATAAAAGACTTAGATGTGGAATTTACTTATAAATTGGATTATAAAAATCATGTCTCATTTTTATACATTTATTTATCATATGCTGGTTTGTTAAATCTCCCAAATCCATTCCCATGTAACACTAGCTGAGCACATATTTCTCAAATATGTTCTGTTATTTAAAATATTACTGTCCTCATAATTGACCTGTTCGTAAAAGTAAAATACTATCTCTGAAAAATAGGATAGGTGCGTCAATAACAACACAAAATGAATATCAGTTTTTATTTAAATTCTTCATATGTTTAGTAAAATCAGCCTTCATTCCATGTCAGTCAAAGTGTCCAAAGATTATAGTCTTCTAGAATGTGACACCAAGTACTTTGTTAGATGGTACTGCAAGATGGAGGCATCAAGTTCGTCTGAACTTTTGGTACCCACTTACCAAACTGCATGCTGTCACAAACTGTAAGGCCATAATCTTCATATCCACTGCCATGAGAGCCTCTAATTGTTGCATTAGCATGGCTATAAGGCCACGAAGCACAGAATATGTCAAGTAGGGACACAGAAGTCTGCTACGAACACAATGTATTCCTGCTTGCTATTATTTCTCACCCACTTCTGTCCCTTTCAAAGTCTGGTGGCATTCATTGATATCACCTTCAATACCAATGATACAGATTAAGGTGGATTCTATTCTGAATCAGAGAGAGTGATCATCCAGTACGGTGTTTATTATCCGACCAAACACTACTGTACAGATCTATTATATTAGTCTTTTAGTATATCCTTTTTGTGTGTCTGGCATCTACCTGATGACAGCTGATCTGGACAGTTGAAACATGTTGTAAAGGTAAAGCAATCCCATTACAGGCCTGGACAAGCCATTAAGGTTCCAGGAGGTTGAGGTTCCCAGATTTCAAGACAATTGGCACATGAAGGTGGTAAGGTTGTCAGCCCAACGCACCAGCCACCTCTACCCCAGGAAATATTCCTGGTACTCATTTCTGTTAGAGGCTGAGTCAAACCCAGGGCTACAGTGTGGCTGGAAGGATTATGTCAATGAAAAATTCCAGTGACACCATCGGGAATCAAACCCGCGACCTTCTGGCCTGTAGCGCAGTGCCTCAACCAACTGTGCCACCGTGTGCCCACAAAACATGTTGTAGTGTATATTAAAGGCTAATAAATATACTAGATCTGTATGTTGTGCTGGGTCAAGTAATTAATACCTTATTCAGAAATACACAATGGGATGATGTCACCCAAGATGATCATCCAGTATTTGCAGAGTCTGACTACATTTCCATTGGGATGACTGATATCCTTTGTTCAAACACATAGTTATACAGCCAGCATAGTGGCTCCAGATGTCATTGAGAGATGGGGAGAATTTTTTGAAGTGTGTTATTTAACAACATTGCCAGTTGTTAAGATTATTTAATATCAGTGATACATCAGTGAATAAGGATGGAGCATCAGTGGAATGATACTGACAGGCAAGACTGAAGTTCTTGAAGAAAAATCTGTGCCATTGCCACTTCATCCACCACAAATCCAACACGAACTGGGATGAGATTGAATCCAGTCCTGTGTGTTGACAGGCTACCAACTGCCTGACCCATCACATGGCCAGAAATTTGGAGAAATATCAACAATGGAGAATCTTGAATCAAGATGTGTCTATATTCCATTTGTAGTTGCTACAGTGACATTCACCTCCATGAACTGAGAAGAAGTTAAATGGTTTGGAGACACAACATGCATATGAATAGACATACACATGTGATCTCATTGTGTGTCACTTTACTTACTTTCCATAATGACACATAAAATGATAATGCTTTCAGAACATTCATTTTTACAGTCTGATGCTTGTAGTTGGTATGCATGGCTTACCCAATGTCTGGCACTTGGTCTTCCATGACAATATCCTGCACCCGGTGGTGCTGCTGAGCAAGGCGACACTGTTTCAAAACCCTTTGTCTCACTTTCTGTAGGAAACACTGTCCCCAGTCCCGATGAAACTCCAGTGGGTCAGAGGAAAGGGACTCCATTTGTGGATCTGTATGCATCAGTCGTTCCTCATACACCTGAGGGGCACACATTGGATAAGGATTTATATATATTAAAAATGAACAAAGAAAACAATGTGATGAAATGAACTCAAAATGACATCAAAAGAAGAGCAACTGAAAAAAGAAATTTTTGAGAATTAGTATTAATCAGCATTTTGAAGGACATAAAATAGCTTGTTCTGTCAGTAGATATACACTCCCTCAAATATTACTAGATAACGTCACACGATGATTATTGAAAATGTACAAAAATGATCTAGATATATTATAAGTATGTTATTCAAGATTTGAGGTTGTCATGTTGGTGACTTCTGGGATATGACATCACGTAGTATGGTGTAAAAGTGATGGAGTTTTGGAGGAACCCGCTGCCTCCAACTTCAAGACATAAGAATAAGAATAAATCCATTCAGGTCACACTGCTCCCAGTGACAACATGCAGCCTTCTCAGGGCTGTATGATGCCATCCATTTTACACCAATCCATTGGTGTGTGGGAGCCAGGAGAGCAAACTTGGTATAATGACTAGGCAATGAGTTGAACAAACGTGGAATCGTCATTGGACTCTCTGCAGGAGCACAATATTGTTTGTTTCTCCACAGTGTCCTAACTGGCTCTGGGACCCATCCGCTTTTCAGTTCAATTGGTAATGGCAGCTGTTACCTACTTAACAGCTGTAACATAGCAGTATGCAGTGCTGTAATGTGGCAGTGCAGACAAACAGCAACTTATCCAAGTTTGACTCTGTTAATGTGACTGGTTTCATAGCAATTAGGCATACCGCAGCTTTGGCCAGCCCTCTGTTACTGTCATAATACCTTCTTGAAGATTCTGTTAAGTAAAATTTAGAACAATCATCTCCTTCCCATTTTGACTGGAACCTTAAAGCAGACATTAAAATTGAGCTTATGAGTCCAGTTCTCCAAATTTACCTTAAACACATCCTTTGGTATCTCTTTCTCTCGAAGTGGCACAACACGAAGTCCACGAAACTCAGGTTCCCCCAGGTCCCGCAGTCGTAATAACCGTAGACGTGGGTTTCCTTCCACATCCTCCATTTTGCATAAATCAAATTCAGCCTGCTTGGGGTCTAAGCGAAAGTAGTTCTGTTCTGTGTTGAACCCCACACCTGCATTCTATAGAGCATTGATAATAGGTGATAAAATTTGCATAGGCTTACAAAGTAAGAAACACTGCAAGGTAAGACAAACTATTGATAAGATGCACATGAATTGTCTGTTATGTTAAATCAGGATCAGAACTTATAATATAATTATTCTGTGCTTCACTCTAATCCACCTAGTTAGAAGACTGGATTTTCTACAACAGAGAAAAATACCTAAACATTATAAAATATGTGCCACTCCTTAGCACCAAAGTTCACTATCTTCAGAACTGTGAAATTAGTGAACATGAATAACAAAGCAGAAATCAATATCCTTTGTCTTGGTAGTGATGCTGCTCAAAAATGCAACTCAAGCAAGGAGCAGAGTCCTCTCTCATCTCTAGTCAAACGCTTGGAAAATGCATTCCAGTCTAATACATTGAATTCAACAGTTCTAAAATTCAAAATGAATGGAATCTTGTGGAAAAGCATATGTAATGACATATTTTATTTATTTGTGTGGAAGGAAGCAGTCATGATCTACTTGAGGTACCATTTTAGCATTTGCTTGGAGGCATTAAGAAAAACCACATGAACCTGCAGTCAGGACAGATGAGATACAAATCAGGCACTTCCAGATTACAAATGAATGTGTGTTTTTTTATGTTATACTCAAATAAGATTATGTAGTGTAGATGACAGATGAATGTATGAGTGTACAGCATTGGTGGAATAACACTATGAGAGCTGAAGTACTCAAGAAACCCTGTCCCATTGTCACCATGTCCACCACAAATCCCACACGAACTGACCTCTCATTGAAAATATGCTTCTCAATTGAAAGCCGGCAATTATCATCCTGAACCATGGCATGGCCTTCCAATTACAAGTTAGAAGTGTCACCACTGCAGATGATTTGTTTGGTGGTACAAGAACAGTAATAAATTTATTCAAATATAAGACAATCCCTCTTCAAGATATTCAATTTTCGGAAAAATACTTATACAGAATATTTTTATTTCATATGTGATTACAAAACAATTCCCCACATTTCAGTTAATTATTTCAGAAAAATTATTGTCTAGTATTTATGTAAACATGGTAGTATGAATCCAGAAGGGTTTGGAAGAGTCCATATCCACCAATGGGATACAAATTTATCAGGGCAGGAAATGTTTTGTGACGTTTTAATTTCTCAGTGGTATAACCACTTACCTTGATGAAATAAAAGAAAGACGCATTTCGGGGGTCATTTGGATCCAGCTGTGACTTCTCTGCCCACTCTTGCAATTTTTCAATGTCCATGGCACCTTCAGTGTCCAGCATTGACATCACATCCACACAACTGCTCCTGTACAAATATTGCTTGGGATTTTGACATTCAGAGGACCGTGCATCGTGATATATTCTTATAATAAAAACCAACGAGATGCACTATTTCTCAAATTTATATTAGTCTAGAACTCTACATGTTTCAGACAGATTTACTGTCCATCATCAGGAGTGTAGTACTGTATACACAGCAATAGATGGAACATCCTGGTCTCGCAAGCAGACAGTCAGTATAACCTGTATAACAAATACCTAGTGCTGTGTATACAGTACTAGACTCCTCACGATGGACAGTAAATCTGTCCGAAACATGTAGAGTTCTATACCAATATAAATTTGAGAAACAGTGCATCTCATTGGTTTTTATTATAAGAATTGCTTGGGATGGAAAGCATAATAGTAGCACTGCAGTTGCACTAACATTTAGGAGGTACTTGTCTCAAATTTTGGATGATTCATTAGGTGTCTTAACTGAGAGTTTTAATGATCTTCCTCAGTCTGTGCCTAGGAATGCAGAGATAGTACCTTGAAGTAAACATTAACAGACTCACAAGTCTTGAGCTTTTCACAGCAGTGTTATTCAGGATTCAGGTCTTCTGGAATGTGATGCTGCCTCATTAGGTGAATGGTAGGGACATAGGGAACCACTTATTCAACAAGACAGCACCATACCCCAAAAACCAGAATCCTCAAATGACTCCTTCTAACTCCTTACCTCTTCGCCATTCATGATCTCGAGTACACTATATAACCACTACCACTGACATAATTGAAAAAGTGTCAGGCCCAAAGGAATTATAATAATTATTAAGTCATTGTGACAGCCAGTCCTGGTGGCCATGCATTCTAAAGCATTGGTGTGCGGCCACTCAGTTGCTGGGATCATGGGTTTGAATCCTGCTAAGGACATAGATGTTCACCTCATGTGTTGTGCGTTGCGTAGATAGAAGCCTCTGTGATGGGCCGATCACTCGTTCAGGGAGACCGACCGGGTGTTTGCCTAACTCTGTGTGGTATAGAAACCTCAACATTGAGGCAGCTTAGACCTGATTTGGGTTGTTGCACCACAGAGAGAAAAATAATATATCCAGACATTGTTGGTACATATGTTTATCAGGTAAAATGATAGCTAGCCCTCAGTTACTGGTGGTTCAAAGCCATCTGTTAAGTGTTGTGGTCAAATCTGGAGTCCTTGCCATCTATCATAAAATTCACAATAGGGGTCCATTCAAGAAACCTTCACTGAGGGGTGGAAGGTCATTGCTATAGGAATCATTAATTCTTGAATACCCTGGGAAATGGTAGTAGAGTTGACTATTTCCTAGAATACATACTTAAGGTGACAAGAAAAGTTTCCATACTGACAAAGGGAGTTTGAGGCTGTCATTCAAGTAAGAACTTTAACCAGGATGGGTTGTTCCGACAGATCAAGGAAGCAGTCTGAGTTCCTAACATTCAGATGTATACCACAGTGGGTTGTCCTCACAAGAATGTGCATATAGTTCATCATTAGCAGATAAGAAGGATGCGTGTTTACTGAGTTATGCTTGTGATCAGATCAATAGGCAGTTATGCCCATTTATAAATGTACCATCTAATTCCTATCCAGTAAACTGGACTCTTTTAACAGACAGACAGTGGTAATAAAATAAAAATTCAGATGTAACCGACAAAAATCTTTATCAGATTCAATGAGCCACACCCTTATCTGAAGAAGTCTCCACTACTATACTGAGCTAGACAGGACACAAAACATACAGAGGGCTAGCATGTACAGTCATTGTAATAGGCAAAAAATGTGCATCAAGAATTCTGTTTGTATTGAATTAAACTATAAACTGCAAACGTAAATAAATAAAAACTGTGTGTGTGTGTGTGTGTGTGTGTGTTTGCGTGAACATAAAAAATTTATTTGAGACTCATCTTAGATGTCTCATACAACAAGGAAATGTATTCTGTGTGTAGCAAAATACCAGTAGTACAGTTTTGTAACAAACTGTGGATTTTCATGGCCAGTGGGTTTTTTTTTCAAATTTGTGAAGTCTTTATATAAGAGCGGGTGTTCTATAGAAGCAACATATGTCACAACAATCAGTTACTTGGTACAGGTTTACCAACCTTCGTCCTTTGGCCCAGTATTTCTCTGGAGGTGCCAGTATCCTCCCATCTCCCCCTCCATGCATGCCACTGTCCGCACCCCAGCCAACCCTACACAGCAGCACACCAGATGTATACAGGCAGGTAATTTCCTTGTTACTGCTGTCTGGGAATGGACACATGTAAGTTCCACTGCCAACGCCTGCGTGGCTGAACGTTAGCACCTGGTTACTGCTGAACTCGTGGCGCTCTGGTGAGCAGTTTGCAAGTGTTGTGCCGCTGCAACAGTCCCACTTACAGTGAAAGCTGACAGCTGGACTGTACCATATGTTAAACTTTTGCGCAGGACCATAGTTCTAATAATAGTTCTTTTTCAGTTTTAAACATTCCCGGGAATGAATTCTGAAGATAATTTCAACTAAATGCATTTTCTCTAAATGTGAATGGCAGAGATCGCAAGTTGGAGGACAATGCGTTGAAGAGTATGATGCAAGAAACACACACACATCTATGATCTGTGCAGCAATCAATCCCTCAAACTCAGTGTTCTGCCATGCATGTTACACAACGTTTTGTAATGTGAATGTTGAGTCACTAATCAATGTAGTAAAAAACATGGGTGTTCAGATATGTTTCCCACACATTAATAACCAAATAACAATTAGCGTAATGAGTTAATGAATCATCATGAACGAGAAAAATTATGAAAGAGGCTGACAGATGGCAGGCAAGTATTATGGCAGCCTGTCATATGATGAGCATATGGATAGTACTGTTATAAATTTTAGGTTTTATCAAATACAAGAGCTGAAATTGTGATGTTTGCTAAGACTGTAATCTGGTCTAAGAAAAGAGATTGTAAATAAGAATCCAAATTGCTTTTTGTTCACTTAGAGTACATAAAAGAAACAAGAATGGAGATATGTGTTGCATTTGAAGTCATACATGTTTAATTCGTGTTCCTGTAATTCTGCACATTGCACCGTCTTTGATGTTCATTCATTACAGACAAAAGTATGCTGTTGCAAACTTGTTGTATTCAATGCATATTACACTTACATGGACATCACTAGTATTTTCCTTGCATTTTGTTAAATATGTACCATATCAAAAAGTGGTGGGCTTTACTATAATTTTATGACATGCAACAAATATGATTTGTCCTTCATAAAACTCATCAATTTTTTCTCAAACTTGATGCAAAGTGTGGGTTACACTAAACTCATAGAAGGTAAAGGTAAAGGTAAAGTTCACCTTAGAATAGGACATGAAGGCCCAGATGGGGAGTAGAGGTATAGCTCTACTCTTTCCTTAACCTCAGCGCTAGATGGGGTGGGTGGACAACGCCACGGCCCAGTCGCTTTACCACCAGGAAAGAGACCCGGTACCCATTGTATAGGAGGCTGGGTGGGCCCCAGGGCTGGTCTGGACGGGTGCGAAAAATCTTGTCCCCACCGGAATTCGATTCCCGGACCGTCCAGCCCGTAGCAGGTCATTATACTGACTGAGCTATCCTGGCCCATACACTAAACTCATACCAAGTAAAATTAATTTGCAGAACACAACTGATGTACGCACAATACAAAATGTTAACAAAGTGTATTCAGTAGTTACAGAGAAGAAACATGTGGCCAAATTGACAAGTAGACAGGATTTCCTCAACATTTTATGCACTTCCTAGAAACAGCATTAACATTTCCAAAAATGAGAAGTGAGGGTCATACCTGCTGGGAAACGGGATGTATATCTCTGCAACCAGATGGTGAACAAATGTGCCACCCTCTTCATGTACTTCCACCTTGAGACTCTCGGGCCACTGCAAGATGCGGATTGGGAAAAGCTGACCAATTGAAACAATAAATCTTGGACCCAGAAGCTGTGGGCGTGAACTGCACACTTCCTTCTGATTGTAGAAGATCTTCACATAAACCTCACATCTTCTGACAGCTGCTCGGCGCTGCAGCTCACTGCAAGAGCACAGTTACATAATCTTTAACGGCATGGATAAAGAGTCACAATGGGGTCACTTCACTTACATGCTGAAGCACAAGTGCCACATGCAATCAGAATATTATACTTGAAAATGGTACATGAGTGCAAAAAATGCTAGTGAACAAATTCATAGCTTCAGATAAATATTTTTTGTAAGTAGATTAATAAGAAAATTGAAATACCTACACAAACATTTATCTGGAGCTGTGTCACTTTAAGCTGTAAAACAAGAAAACTTTTGTGATTTATAAATTTTATACAGGTCATCTAGTATTGCTAGGATAGTAAAATATAAAGGTAAAGTTATCCCATTACAGGCCCAGTGGGTGGGTAGAGGTATAGCTCTACTCTTCCATGACCACGGCACTAGAAGGGGGTGAGTGGTCAGCAGCACGCCCCAGCCACACTTTACCCTTGGGAAAGACCCGGTACCCATTTTACAATTTTACAGGAGGCTGGGTGGGCCCCAGGGCCGGCCTGGACGGGCAGAAAATCTCGTCCCCCCGGGATTCGATCCCAGACCGTCCAGCCCATAGTCAGTTACTATACTGACTGAGCTACCTGGCCCACGGATAGTAAAATATAGTGAAATTAATAAGGGGGAGACCAGAAAGACATAGAGAATTTTGGTGGAGAAATGACCCATAAAATGACCACTTAGAGGACAAACAATGACAGGGGGTACAAGAACGTTAACTCATTCGTCATGTACAAGGACTTTCATACAATTAAATGAAAAGGTTTTATATGTCAGTGCTTGAAAATTCATTGCTAAGGTAACCTGCAAACAAATGTTTTATACATGTGGCAGATATTTCATTTACAGGTTAGAGATCTTAATGAAGTGTTATCATGTACTTGAGCTTCATGTGGTGTAGCAGTTATAGCTGACAAGTACAGATTAAAATCAGTTTCACTGAGCACGTTTCAGTGTAAACCCCAAACACAAAATTTCATGATTTTGATAATAAAGCATGCATATATTAAACTTGACATGGATGACAAATAAAAAGAACACCTTGACTGCATGTTCATTTCATGAGATTTGTGCAAAGAATACATAATAACTCAGTCTCAACAGTCAGAACACCTGTTTTATTTTCATCTTTCAAATTGCTGATAATTTAGAGAGTCATCTAGTAGCCATTTCACTTGCTTAGGACAGGCTGGATTCTGATCAACTGGTCCACTGGTCATCAGCTGCACATTTACTTTGGGTTCTCCTGGTGGACGCAGGGACTTCAATAATCGCTCCATCACCTCTGATCTCACTACCCCCATGTCCACTTTAGCAGGTGGTTGGGGTTCTTCCCCAGGTGGTTCCAGCATCATCTGTTCTGCTTCTTCATCAGACTGTCTTTCTATCCGCTGTTCTGCTTCTTTTTGGCGTCTCTTTTTAGCTTCACGCTGAAATTTGACAGTACAAATCATTCTCATTTTGGGAGAGACTTCAGCTGCTCTTAGATGACCATACTGTCTACTGGAATTTCAAAACCAAGTCTACAGCAATAAGAAGAATGTATGAAAATGGTACTTTTATACCATAAACGCACACAATTCAACTTCATGTATTTGAAAGCTAAAATTATGTTACTCTGTGTCAGTTTACCAAGCCACACACACATATATTTAGAGACACATGAACTAGGTTGCAGTGATTGTTAAAAAAATATATTTTTATGAAGCAGTTAAGAAACACCTTTGCTTTAGTCACTATTACATTCTCAACCTGTTCTAATGCCAGGTTGTGTCTAGGTAGTAGCATCTCTTATTCTATAAAGCTGTCTTCAGGAACTTCTCATGTTCATGGCATGGATATTCAATGAAACTGGTTTCAAAATATTCCTCAAGGGCCATAAAGTCAAAACGTGCATTATTAGAAGGGTTATTTGGAAATCATTGCTAGAAATGTGAACTTTTCCTATTTCAGTTTCAATTGACTTTGTACTAATGACATAAAATTCTTGAATCATGGCTGTAAAACTGCCTGAAGGGTTTCTGCTGACTGGATAGTAGCTAAACAAGACTGGTAGGACCAGCTCACTGAAAACATAAGTGTTACACAACCAGTAAGGAGATTATCAGATTAACTACAGGAAAAGTAGGAAGAGACGAAGAGGATCCAGACTAGAAAGTTGATGAAGACAGTGATTATTTCGTAGGTGAAGATGAACATCATCAACATGAAGATGATCAACATCATCAGCAGCAGCAGCACCAATATTATTAATGTTGTTGTTGTTGTTGTTGTTGTTGTTGTTGTTGTTGTTGTTGTCATCGTCGTCATCATCATCATCCATCTTATCCTTATTGCAGTGTATTTACAATTACATACCTGAAACAAACCATGTTTCTAGAGTATATAGTGTTGCAGCTGTTCTGTATTACTGTTTGTGCTACATGTAATGTTAGTTTGCCCATGAAATATGTTTTGTATTTTTACATTAGCACCTTCCATTGTATGTGCACTGTTTTTTGCAGTTCCTCGTTTTGTGTTTTCCTTGTAGGTAGTTGCTGTTGCTGTTGTTGTTGTTGTTGTTGTTGTTGTTAAGGAGGAGTACAGGGGGAGTTGGGAGGGGGGGGGGAGATATATAAGTTATGTCAGTTCTTAGACCAGTTCACATATAAGTCACAGAAGCCTCATGTGCAACACTACAGAAAGACATTGCATGTTGTGTGGAGCCATACCAATGCCTTTCTTCTTTTCTTCCACAGATCCAGCTTCTTCGAATATTCTTCCAGTTGTTCATTGTATTCTTCCTGGTACTCTTCTTCAAGTTCATCTACCTCCTTGTGAATTTCCTCTTCCCATGCCACAATCTCCGCAGCTGGATCCTCAGCATCCTCCTTGTGAATCTGTAATCGAAGTGGTGTGGACGTGTAACCCTGCAGTTCTCTCAGCTTCTTGAGGTCACGCCAGGCAATCAGTAGGTTGCTCAGCAGCTGGCGGTCACTATAACCTTCCACCTGCCGCAATTGGCGTGTCTCACAGACCTCAGCAACATACCTGTGACATCGCATAAACAAACCATCTGCTGACCCCAAACATAAATCAATCTCCGGTTTCAGTAGTGAAACAAACCAAACATACAAATGTGAAATATCTGTCCTGTGGCAGACACCCTGGTACATGCAGGCAGATGGGGGCAGACATGACAAAGCTAATAGCCGCTTTTTGCAATTGTTTTGTTCATGTGCCTAACGATTCATGCCACTTTAAGGCAGTATCCAAGCATTTTTTTGGATGGACTATGAAAAACAACAAAAGCTTCAGTTAGAGCAGCTGATCTCTGGGCTTAAATTTATGTCAACTGAGCCCTCCCAATTATGAAGGGGCATCAATTGCTCAAATACAAAATTCAAATTTTACAACAAGAGAAACATCCCTCTGACCTATGCAGTCTGTCCAACTGCTGCTGGCTGGCATCAGGCGTATGTTTCAGGGCTTTCTTCAAGCTGTCTCGAGCTCTACGGAGAGCTTCAAGCCGACCTGCCAGCCTCCGCTCCCGTCCCAGCACTACACATTGATTGTACTTGTTATACAGTTCAGTGACACGCTGTGCCAAAATGTGCTCTCGACTGAACAGCGGGTGGTGGCTGAATGACACAGAACAGATTTCCACTTCCAGCATGTAGTGATCCTCCACACCAGTGTCTCCAGGCTGAACTATGTATTTGTTCTCCAAGTCTCTGATAGTTGCCTGAAATCACATTAAGTTTAACCTGTCAGTGTGCTGAATAAGTTAATCTCTACTTACTAGAAACACTGGATGTCTGCTCAGGGTAAATGCTATGTCACTATAAATATACATCTCTTACATCAATAATTGTCCAATGAAATGCAACACAAAGCAGTCTATTTATTATTCTGCAAGTTCACTCTACACCTCCCTCCAAAGTGGCCAAGCTAGCTTGGCCACATTGAAGGGAGGTAGCTGCACAAAAAATATGACCAGTACCAGAGGCTGTAGTTACAGTTTTGTGTACTCCTGATGACGGGTGTGGTTGGCACCCGAAACATGTAGAGTGAACTTGCAGAATAATAAATAGACTGTTTTGTGTTGCATCTCGTTGGACAATTATTAATATAGATAGTGATGCATGAAACTATAAACATAAAATACATCTCTTACTACAATCACGTATGATCAATTGCACATCTGTTGCTAAGACATTGAGAAAACTCATAGTGTGAGTTTGGAAAGACATATTTTAAGTATTAGAATTTCACAGTGCTTTGCTCTACAACCAGAATAATGTAGTTGGTAAAGTGACTAGGCTTCGGGCTGAATGACAGGAGAATGAATGTTCAATTTCTGGTAGGGGCAAGAGATTTTCTTCTCTCCAAGACAAACAGATCAATTGTGAGGCCCACCCTACCACCTATTCAATGGGTGGTAAGCAATCTTTCCCCGGGGTTAAAGCAGCCATGGCATGAAGCTGGCCACTCACCTCTATCAAGAGCCAAGTTTAAGAATGAATGGAAATACCTTCAATTCACCAGTTTGCCTTCATGGCATGCACTGAGATAATTTTATCCTGATATTACACTGCCTGAAAGCATAAATTTAAAATCCATAAGCCATGACAGAACAAACACAACATGGCTGTTACATCATGCCTGCACTCCCAAGCCTGGTTTTTCACCACAAGTATGGTAACTGATATACATACTTCTACTCCATGTACTTACATTTGTATATATGTATAAATACACACACAAATATTTACCAGTTTATATTCAACTTTCAGTATGGGGTTTACACCATCGAATACTGGAGGATGAACAGGAATTGTCCTGCATGGGTCTGGTTGTGATATCATTTCACCATCATCACCAAACCACTTCCTGAAACAACCCAACATTTCAACTAACAGAATAATTTAGAGGCACAACTGAGTATTTTACTGCCAGAAGCATGATCTAGGGCCATGACACATTTATAAAACTAAATGGTCTCTTACTGATAGTGGGAACATAAACTATTAGAACTAAGATGAATAAAGTAAATGGGCAAATTTTGACATTGATATTGAGGTATGCAGGTCACCTATCACAGTTAGGGAAACATGAGTAACTAGTGCAGAATGGAGAGAAACCCTGCTATAGAATTTTGGTGGTAATACTTCTTGATAAACAGCAATTTTTAAAACAATGAAGAGAATGGCAAGCAACTTTAAGACTGAACTTTAGAATTATCAATGTTAATTTTTTCTATTCTATTACAAGACAGCAGGCAAGTTAGTTATGAAGTCCACAATCATTTCAACCTACATTTAAAAGGCTTCTATAATTTGGTATTAGTTGTTAGTCTGCATATAAATTTTTAAAAAAATATTTTGTAATTACAATACCCAAGGTTATGTCTGATAAATTTACAGTGTCCTGGAGTGTGGCATCATGTAATGTGGTAGATAGATACCGCATAGTCTGGTGGACAAGTACGCAAATTCTATAGGAAGTTAGGTGCACACTGGACAGTAATGCACAATGTCACCACTCTGGTAACCTCAGACCACAAAACTGATATACTTAGAATATTTACTAGTGCAAAGTGAGTGTAGAAAAGTATCATTAAGTAGTAAAATCAATTTTTAGGTCTTGCTAATCATATGGTATTTGAAGGAAAGCACATGTCACAAGTTCCTCCCACAGATTTTTATTCCCATCTGCATCTGGCTTTATCTTCTAATGCCAGGCGTAAAGTGAAAGGTCCTAACCTTCCACATTCCCAAAAGTTTCAACCCTAGCACTTCAGTCCTTTCCAAACCCATACTAATGTGGTACATCCACTATATTCTCATCCTTCCCTACTGCACTATATACATGTTTATGTGCATCTAACCTATCTCCACTAGCCAGCAAACGTTGCTCTAACTTGTTCTTGCTGCAGTTGCTGACCATAAGACGTCTGCCCACAAATAGACCCTCCTCTTCTGGATAACGGACTTCATGGCCAGGTTTCACCTTGTCTTCCATTGGCACTGTACAGGTAAAATAACTTTAAATCTCAAAATCCTAGCAAATAATTAAGTTTCTGTGTGAAGATTACAGTTCTGAGGGACGAAACATTATGTAGTTTGGCCAAATATGTACCATCATTTTGGAACAACCTGCTGCCTTCGTCTTCAGCATTGAAGATAAATATCATAGGAAAAAAAAAGGAACAGATGTAGAAAAGGCAGAGCAGTAAGCTTGGGCTGCAAATAAGGCAGTGATGGCCCTAAAAGGAAAAGGCATGAGGAAGGAATGTTTTGAAGGGCAAAGACACACACCAGAAAATAAAGACATTCTGGGAAATGGAGATACAGCAACATGCAGTATTCATTTTGGTGTAAGGTGGACAAAGCAGTCAGCTTTATGGTATAGACACCCAAGTAAACAGAAGATTGGGAATCTGATCCCTTTCAACTAGCATAATGGAAATAAATGTTCTCTTTTACCACTGTTTCCACAGTGGCTCTCTGTGGCTAGCATAAACTCTCATGCCAAAGGATACCAGGAACTGTTTCTGTGGGAATAAAGTAGTCAGGGCATGAAGTGCACAGTTCGCTGTCATTGACTATCCTGTCTGAGAACATATGGAACCATACTTTCATTCCCCCTACACACTTCCACCCCTCAATGCTGGCCTCAGTGCAGTATATACACCTGTAATTCTTCATATGCTGCAAATTTTGAAATAAAATTATTGTACACATATTTGTTGAACTATTATTGTTAGGAGATTAAGTTTTATCACAGTGTTAATATTATTAGTGTCTAAGCACACTTCATAACATTTCCTATATAATACCTATAATGGTAGATAAACTCAAGTCATCTCTTATAATAAAAGCCAACGAGATGCATTACTTCTCAAATTTATTTTGTTAAAGACCTCTCTATATGTTTCGGACAGATCTGTCATGACAAATACCTATTGCTGTGTGTAAAGTGTTGAGACTCCTGATGATGGACAGTACATCTGTCCGAAATATGTAGAGTTCTTTACCAAAATAAATTTGAGAAATAGTGCATCTCATTGGCTTTTACTATAAGAATATATCACAATGCATGGTCTATGAATGTCAAACAAGTCAACTTATCATCAAAAGGGGCTCACCTGGGATCATGCTGGGATAAAAGTACAGCTCCTGTTCATGAGTCACTTGTTCATCCCACAAACACACAGGAGTCACCATCTCAACAAGTTCCCATTCATCATGTAGACCCAAGTAATCAGCTGTTATCAACTTCACTTGTTCTTCACCACCATCAGTTTCTACATTTTCTGTAACATTGTTTATTTCAATCATGAAGCCTATTGAAACTTCAACAGGAAACTGGTACAGTTATAAATATCATTATTGAACATGCAGCAAGTGTTCCAGTGGAAAAGAATTTCTGTGCACATCCAGTGTTGTTTGACTATAAAACCAAATTTTGTCAAAAACATTTAACCTCAATAATTTCAAAGTTCTGAAAAGCCAAATACATTTATATCAGCGTAACACAGTACATACACGTGCCAGAATAATAATATACATGATGTGGTGCAGCAGCCTAGATGTGTGCTATTCAGTTTCTTTGGCAGACGTGCACACCGCAGTACCAACTCAAGCATAAATTCCACAGCTGTTTCTGGGGCTCCTGTTCATAACTACTGTCTGCTGTGACTACTGCATACAGAAAGGTATAATGGCAACTGTCAGCCTTATAAACATGTATAATGTTGGAAAAGTGATCACAAGATGCCTTGAAGAAGCAGATCTAAGACAATTAACCCTTTAAATGGCGAATTAAATCCCATCTGCCATTTGTAGGCATTACTGGGAGCTCACCATATTCTTCACATTAGCAGGATAAGGGTTAATGTGACTCTCTGTTGTTCATTTATGGTTTTAGGCATAAAGGACCAACAATGACAAGTTGAAATGAACAGAAATGGGACTCACCACCCTGGAAAGCAGGGCTAGCCAATGATGAGTGTGTCTGATCTTCCAGCTCTCTGTCATCATCATCTTCATGTACTCGTGTGAAAAAATCATATGCGGCTTCATTATTCACACCCTGCAAAATGAGACATTTTTCATAGAGTTATCACTGTTCATATCCATATCAGTGCTTTCTTGTGTCTCAGGTATGCTAGACACATTAAATAAACATTTACTGGTGACAAAATCAAATGTCTACTGTAGTAGTAGTAGTAATAGTAGTAAAGTTGTCCCTGTGCCAGATTAAGCATCATGTCATGAAGGCATAAGGTGAATGGTCAGTCTCTTGTCTTAGCCAGAAATAAGTCATAAGTCCCCAGCACCTATCAAACAGGAGCCGGCCCCAGAGCCAGTCTGGATGCTTCGAAGGGGAGAAAAAATTTCTTACCCCTGTTAGAAGTTACTCAGCTGTCCATTCTGTGCCTTAGTCACTATAATGACTGAGCTGTCCTGGCTCATACAAGAAGTGGCAGCAGCAGCAGTAGCAGTAGTAGTAGTAGTAGAAAGAGGAGGAGAAGAGTAGTAGCAGTAGTAGTAAAAAGGCTGGAGGACTGGAGATCGATTCCCAGCTGGGCGGTTATTTTCTTTATGTATCTCGCGTGGCCAGAATGGCTGTAAGTCCCAATTAATTTCTTTCCCGACAGTCAAGCAGGTGCAGAGTGCAGACAGCCACTCAACTGCATCTACTGCCGAAGTTAGGAATGCATCCATTTGTACCTCTACAGCCCCCGTACACTTTCATGGTGCAGTATTTAGGCACAGGGGCTAGAGTGCCTGTAAGAATCAAGGCATGCAATACTGACATCCCATGAAGATGTCCAATAAACTTTGCTTTTATTGTTGCCACCACCCCACCACCATGAATGTTGCTACTGCTGTTGTCAGTATTGTAATGACGTTGTTGTTATTGTTATTATTATTATTATTATCATCATCATCATTTAGTCCTATTGATGTTATGATGATTGTTAATGTTATTGCTGTAATTGTTATGGTAAAAATGAAGTTGTTCCCGTGCATGCCAAGAAGCGACATGTGAGGGGACTGGAGGTACAGCTCCACTTATTCTTAAATTCTGCGCCATACGAAGTTAGGTGATAGGCTTCATGGCCCGGCTGCTTTATCCCCAAGGACAGTCCTCAGTACCCATTTAGCTAGAGGCTGGGTGGGCCCCCCACATATGGTCTCTTGCCTCTACCGATAATCGATCGACACACGATTCGTGGATTATGCAGCCCGTCGCCTATCCACGATGCTGATTGACGTATGCACGTTCGTGATGTTGTTGTTGTCGTCGTTGTCGTCAATAGTATTACAATTGTGTTACAAGGATTTTCTTGAATTTCTAAAGCAGAATAGAAGACTCACTCTTGACGCAATATAGTTTATTTCCGTTTATTTGTGTGTAGAATGTTGCCCGCTTCTTTAGATATTACTGTTACTCGAGTTCTTCCTCGTAATTTTAGAAACACCTTCTTTACCGCTACGTACAAAATTCTCCCTCTGCTAGATGTGTTTCGGCTCCTAACTTTGTCAGCAAATATGTCGCTATCTTTGGTCAAACGATTACATCTTTAAAACAGATTCGGCGCTCATTTGCGACATTTTTATATCATGTCATCTATGTTTTTTTTTTCGGGGTTTGGGGCTTTAACTTTTTAATACTGCCTTTTCTTACCATATTATTTTAGTTTTGTTTTTGTATATTTGTACTCCTTTTGTGTTTCATTTACGTCTTTGTGCTAGCTGTGTAACAGGTACTTGTGCTGTTAAGCCTGCACGTTAATAAACACCCACTGAATTACCATCGATATCATCATGATCATCGTGTCGTTAATGACCATAGCAACATATTCGTGACCCAGTTTGCACTGCTGCGTACTAATAAAGGCAACTGTCTCAAACCAGCCCATTGGTCGCTGACATAGCTACATAGACTTACACTTCCTAGATAGCTATTCCAACACGGAGAACGTGGAGGTTGTTGCTACTTACCTTGTTGCACAGTGAACTTAGCTCGCGCAGCGATGGTGGTGTAATGGTGAGCATAGTTGCCTTCCAAGCAGTTGATCCGGGTTCGATTCCCGGCCATCGCACTTTTTTTTTGTCGTGGTGTAATTAATAACTGATTGGAATTTATAGTATGCCCTATTAACTGCAACAAAATTTCTTCTCAGACATACTGAATCCTAAATATGGAGGCAACAAGATTCTCCGAAACGCCGCAAACTATACAGCAATATACGCAGCGTCAAATAATGAAATTTCCTGTGGATAAATTTAAACTTCATTCTTTTTGTCTTTCTCCTTTAAAATAACTTAAAGATGAAGGGCGCAAGAGTTTTTTTCATGCAAGACTCCCCAAAATTCAGATACATCCTGTATAGTAACTACTGTGCTTTAAAATGTTAAGAACTGAGACTGTGTATGCTACCGTGTACAAAACCTGGCCTCAACTTTAGAGCGGGTTCAGGAACTTAAACCGCCCCAGTCACACGTTTCGATGTGCCCATCACAAACACAGCCCAGTAAGAGATTTCGATGTGGGCCGGGATAGCGCAGTCGGTATAGCGACTCCCTTAGCGCTGGACGGTCCGGGGATCGAATTCCGGTGGGGTTGAGAGTTTCCGCACCCGTCCAGACCGGCCCTGGGGCCCACCCAGTCTCCTATATAATAGACACCGGATCTTTCCCGGGGGTAAAGCGGCCGGGGCGTGGCGCTGACCACCCACCCCCATGTAGCGCCGAAGTTAAAGGAAGAGTATAGCTATACATCTACTCCACCTCTGGGCCTTCGTGGCCTGTTCTAGGGTGAACTTTACCTTTTAAGAGATTTCGATGTGCCCATCACAAGTACAGCCCAGTAAGACGTTTCGATGTGCCCGTCACAAATAATGGTGTCTTGTCTCTCGTTTGGCAGCATCTAGACGCGTCGTAAGCTTCTGGCAAAAAGTGTCTAACGCGCTGAGTTGGGGAAGTCCAGCTGACGGAAGCAGTTCTGCCTACTCTAATTTCCCTTTCCGGGTCATCTGCCGGCTGTGAACCTAACTTTCAGCCTCCTGGACACATGGCAAGGCAGACCTTGCCTTGCCATGTGTCCAGACTGCTGTGTGATCCGCCATTCTACTGCATATGGGCATAATACCACACGCAGGGCCATATTACAGGCGGGCTGACCAGTTCAGTCTCCCTTCCCCCACCGAAAATAATGTATGGGACGATATCAACCCTTTGACGCCCGGTGGTAACTATACGGGCCACCTGCTGTAACATGTAAAAACTCTACAGTTTACCCCTTTCTTTTCCTTACGACTCTCACAACACACAGCGATTATGAGATCGTCACTCTTCTGGACGTTAAGCAGCGTAGATAAGTAGTTAGTTACAGACGTTTCAGGAAAATCTATCGGTCCCGAAACGTCGGTATATACTTAACAATCTACGCTGCGTAACATCCTAGAAGAGTGAAACCCTCATTTACAAGGCAGCAGAAGACTGAAACCACGGAACGGCGATTAGTTCCCTAAGCAATATTACTCGGTTGGTCTTTCTAATGGAAATTGTCTGTGTTCTCTGTGAGGTACGAATTTAAATTTTATACTTGATTTAGACCAATGTCGCCCGGGTCCGATGCCCGACAAGTCCGTGAAATGTCTGTGATAGACAAAGGATCACTGGAACAGGTTTGTCTTCCAGTACTTCCGTATTCCCCTATAATTATCAATCCACCAATGTACTGTACTCATCTTCGTCTTCATATTAATCTTATCAGAAGGACAAGCGCGAGAAGATTGTAAAACTTCGGATATTGGGAAGCACTGGCCAGGAAAACATTTTTCACGTTTTGTCATTCTTCAGAGTGTTAGAAGTCGTTCATTCACCACTTCTTCCCTCTTCTCACGCTCTATTCATTAATTTATTTATTCTTTTACCCAGATTCCCACTTTGCCTCATAAATTTTTTTCTTTAGCTACCAGTTAGCGTAGGTTTCTTCTCGTTCCTTTCTCTATGTCTTCCTTTATTCTATTAAAAAGTAATGAAAATTAAACAAAATTTGAAATACACCACCAGTACATTGAATGTGCGAAACTGGGACTTAGAATTTAAGTGATGATTTCGAAATTACAGTGCCTTAGTTACACATCTTATTAGTCTGCATTACACATATTAAATGTTTGTTAATATTACGCATTTATTCTACAGAATTTAAAAATATTTCAGTTTCGTTGATGAAAAACAATGGCATTGAATTGCGAAGCCAGTAACACACGACGCACTTCAGTCGAGATGTCCCCCTACCTCATTGCGATGCCAGTAACACCCAACGCACTAGAGTCCAGATGTCCCCCGTACCGCCTTGCGATGTCAGTAACAACCGACGCACTACAATCGAGATGTCCCCTTGCCCCCTTGCAATGATAATAACACCCGACGCACTACAGTCTTGATGTCCCCCTGCCCCCTTACGATGCTAATAACACCCGACGCACTATATTCAAGATGTCCCTCTTCCGCCTAGCGATGCCAGTAACACCCGACGCACTACAATCGAGATGGCCCCTCTGCCGCATTGCGATGCCAGTAACACCCGACGCATTACAGTCCAGACGTCCCCTTGCCCCCTTGCGATGCTAATAACACCCGACGCACTACAGTCAAGATGACCCCTGCCGCCTTTCGATGCCAGGAACACCCGACGCACTACAATCAGGATGTCCACCTGCCCCCTTACGATGCTAATAACACCCGACGCACTACAGTCGAGATGTCCCCCTGCCGCCTTGCGAAGCCAGTAACACCCGACGCACTACAGTCCAGTTGTCCCCCGGCCGCCTTGCGATACCAATAACACACGACGCACTACAGTCGAGATATCCCTCTGCCGCCTTGCGATACCAATAACACCCGATGCACTACAGTCGAGATGTTCCCCTGCTACCTTGCGATGCTAATAACACCCGACGCACTAACGTCGAGTTGTCCCCCTGTCGCCTTGCGACGCCAGTAACACCCGACGCACTACAGTCGAGATGTCCCCCTGCCGCATTGCGATGCTAATAACACCAGACGCACTACAGTCGAGATGTCCCCGTGCCGCCTTGCGATGCCAATAACACCCGACGCCCTACAGTGGAGATGGCTCTCTGCCGCCTTGCGGTGCTAATAACACCCGACGCACTACAGTCGAGATGTCCCCCTGCTGCCATGCGATGTCAGGAAAACCCGACACACTACAGTCGATATGTCCCCCTGCCGCCTTGCGATGCCAGTAACACCCGACACACTACAGTTGAGATGTCCCCCTGCCGCCTTGCGATGTCAGTAACATCCGACGCACTACAGGCGAGATATCCCCCTGCCGCAGTGCGATGCCAATAACACCCGACACACTAGAGTCTAGATGTCGCCCTGCCGCCTTGCGATGCCAGTAACACCCGACTCACTACAGTCGAGATGTCCCCCTGCCCCCTTGCAATGCCAGTAACACCCGACGCACTACAGGCGAGATATCCCCCTGCCGCAGTGCGATGCCAATAACACCCGACACACTAGTCTAGATGTCGCCCTGCCGCCTTGCGATGCCAGTAACACCCGACTCACTACAGTCGAGATGTCCCCCTGCCGCCTTGCGATGCCAATAACACCCGACGCCCTACAGTGGAGATGTCTCTCTGCCGCCTTGCGGTGCTAATAACACCCGACGCACTACAGTTGAGATGCCCCCCCGCCCCCTTGCGATGCTAATAACACCCGACGCACTACAGTCGAGATGTCCCTCTGCCGCCTTGCGATGCCAGTAACACCCGACACACTACAGTCGAGATGTCTCCATGGCCCCTTGCGATGCCAGTAACACCCGACTCACTACCGTCGAGATGTCCCCCTGCCGCCTTGCGATGCCATTAACACCCGACGCACTACACTCGAGATGTCCCCCTGCCGCCTTGCGATGGCAGTAACACACGGAGCACAACAGTCGAGATGTCCTCCTGCCGCCGGCTTCTGATTGTGGGAGTCCGATTTCGATCCTAGGGCAGTTCATGTGGGATTTATGGTGGTCGAATTTGCATTGAGATAGATTTTTCTCCGGATACTTCGGTTTTCCCCTGTCAATTATCATGCAACTATTTTTCCATGTCCATACTCCTTCATCTGTTCGTCTACTATCGATATTACACAGTCTATAGGCCTGATACTGACATAGTCACTATATAAGCCACTAACGAATTAATGGACCCGCATTGCTTTAGCCAACTCAGAATACATTCACTAATTACCAAAAAGATAAGTAAAAGGTAAAGCTCACCCTGTAACAGACCACGAAGGCCCAGAAGGGGGAGTATATGTATAGCTGTACGCTTTCTTTAACCTCGACGCTGATTGGGTGATCAACGCCACGCTCCGGCTGCTTTACTACCATGAAAGAGACCTAGTACCCATTGTATAGGAAGCTGGTTGTCCCGAGAAACGGTCTGGATGGGTGCGGAAATCTCGCCCCCACTAGGATTCCATCCCCGGACCGTCCAGCCCGTAGCCCCGTACCAAGAAGATTCATGCGGACAAATTAATTGAAGAGACTTCCCCGTTACCCGTTCATTTTATTCATTTCGTTCAACAAAATAAGAATTGGAAGGCGTGCTCCATTTCAGAGTGATTTCGTACAGCTCCTGGCAACATCGCCGCCCCACGAACTCAACTGTACAAACAGACAACGTACTGAACGTTGCAGCAAAAGGAAAGACACACGTAAAAATGCAGGTGGCCACAATAACACGTGAGCATCACGTCACAAAAGGGTCAAGAAGGTGCAAACCAAGTCAAAAGATCTTTCTATATGCATGATGAGCCAAGAACTTAGCACTCTTGCCGACCTGATGCTAACGGAAAGCGTTGTCACGACATCCGGATGCACGGATGCTTAGTTCTGGGAGAGGCACACAGAGACAGACGAGGATTTTTTCAAATAAAAGTAAACTTTTCCATGTACAGGCCACGAAGGCATATGAGCAGGGTGAAGACAGTGAGTCAGCTGTGCGCCCCTGTCACTTTGCCCCTGGGGAAAGACGCCATAGTAAAAGACAAAGGTAAAGTCACTGTGCACGCCATGAAGGCATATAGGGACAGTAGAGGTACAGCTCCACTCATTCTTTACTTCGGCCCTAGTGAAAGTGAATTGTCAGCTTCACGTCCTGGCCGTTTTATCCTCGGGAAATACCCCCGGTATCCGTTGAATATGAGGCTGGGTTGTCTCAGAGCCAATCCGGACTGCTCCCAGACCCGGGCTGGAAGCTTAGGAGAAGAGATAAAATTCCTACCCCTAGCTGGGATTCGAATCCTGGATCGTGTAACCCATAGTCTAGTCTCTATACCGACTACGCTATCCCGAGAAACCTTTGGTATCCCCTGAACAGGAGCCTGCTTGGTCATTAAGGTTGATCAGCACGTATTTTTTTGAGAAGAGAAAAATGCGTTTCCCCGCAAGGAATCGAAACACAAGTCCTCTGTCCTCCACCCCACACCATAATCACTCAACGTACCGTGCTATCTTGGCTGCCAGGGTTTTTGAAGTGACCATATATTCTGCAAAGTGTACAACGCACATTTTCCAAACGGTCTCTCTGCATCAGACGTTGTTCTTGATCATTTACTGTATATGCACATTTGTTGCAGTGTTAATTAACTGTACGGATGATACACTTACGTCACAAATTATACTGGTACGCTAGGCGTAATTCCACAAAGTTTCCAGCTTCAGGCGCAGGTAACACTGGCGTGACTAGGCTGATGTCACAAGCAGGGAAAGTGCGCGAATTTGTGTGCGCGTAGATCAGTGTGTTTCTGCAGTCAGAGCAGTGGAGGTGCCAGTATTGGTCTGCTTACGTAGCAGACGCTAACAGATTTGTGAGACTGGCGCTGAAGGTTGTCATGCAAAGTGACGGCCCTTTGTGGATGTAATCCTGCTCTAACAAAGCTCATTATTACATTTCCCCGCATTTCCTTAAACATGTGCGACAACGAAAAATAATTCAAAAGTTGCAAATCCTAAAGTGGGTAGTATACTGAATCAATAGGAGGCAAAATTAAATTCGCCTAACAATGTGGGCCGGAACAGCTCAATCGGTACAGCGACCAGGCTACGGCTTGTCAATTGAGGAATCGTGGTTCGATTCCAAGCAAAGGCAAGATATTTCTCTCTTATCCACAAGAGCCACGCCGGCTCTGGGCCAGATCCAGCTTCACATTCAGTGGGTGGGAGTTTTTTTCAAAGCACCGGGACGTGAAGTTTACCGCTAACCCCGATACAGCACTGAGATTAAGAATGAATGGAGCTATGCCTCCATTCACCTATATGCCTTCATGACGTACACAGGAACAAAAAGTACACCGTCTTTTTTTTTCTGGCGCCAGAACTGCTAATATGTATTCATGGTGCCCGTTTACATATTTAATACTCATTCTTAATGCTGGACGGGCTGATAATACACTAGTGCTAGAACTGTCAATACATGCTGTTCGTACACGCTTCAGAAACTAAATGCAACTACATCTGTTTTGCTTTAAGACGATATAATAAAAAGGATACCGAAGATGAACGGCCCAGCAAATCATTCCCCTTCCGAGAAAATATAACCATACAATAGTGTCTATGGTCTTATTTGGAAGATCCAACCAGCAGCAGTAACACCTCTTCAGTGCCACCTGGTGAACAAAGCAACAATACTAGTATGCTATTCTCAGTAGGTCTTACTCCCAGGTGATGTAACAAGAAAGCACCAGCTGATGCCCGTTTCGCAAGAATGTCTTTCTTGTCTGCCTCCTGGTGTCTACTGCATGCATTTCGATGAAAGGGACACATTGGCGGTACAAAAAGCAGCAGCTTCTTTCCGGAAAAGAAGCATGACGGACGACATACAAAGCCACCTACTTGGAACTGAAAGCAGTTGGTTCTTACTCCCTCAGTTTGTAATGCTGCAACACATTTCTGCAGAAGAGCAAGGAACATTGTCTTGGTCTTTTATTCTAAACTAGTCATCTTCATGTGTGGCTTGCATATATCTCGCAAAACCGAACCCATAAGAAGAAAGTGGCCTATGTCCGTCTACATATCACATCTCCGAAATAAAACAACAAACTCCATTCAAATTTTACATCAGGTGAATTTTATTTTTACCTGCATCAGTCCAATAAAACCCTCCTTTTATACTAAGCACACAT
>Ga0123354_10000973_pt1 | contig 32464 bp, 28 predicted proteins | sample TergutLab28metaG_2_FD_97872 | JGI IMG/M metagenome (GOLD analysis project Ga0123354, IMG submission 97872) | Labiotermes labralis P4 segment gut microbial communities from Petit-Saut dam, French Guiana - Lab288 P4 | ecosystem: Host-associated > Arthropoda: Insects > Digestive system > Gut ... | reverse complement strand
TTAGAAAGCGGATGCAAAGGTAATATCTTTTTCCCCTTTTTACAAATCCTTCCCTTAAATAATTTCCTGCCTCTCCCTTAATCCCCTTTGTTGCAATAAAATATTTTTTTAACGACCGGAAGTACGAACCATCTCCATTGTCTATAAAAGAAAACCCCTATAAATTAAATATTTACAGGGGTTAATGTTGTCCTGCTAGGATTCGAACCCAGACAAGCGGAACCAGAATCCGATGTGCTACCATTACACCACAGGACATCGTTTTGAGTGCGCAAAGGTATAAATATATTTGGATTTATTTCTTATTTTTCCATTTTTTCTTGCTTTTGGATTTCCCGTTTCTTTCTCCGTCCCAATCTTCTATTTTCTTTTTACGTTTCTCGGAGGGTGAAGGCTGAGCCGATTCCACAGAGATTTTTTGTCCGAATGCTTTAATGCCGTCCAAATTTTGTATCACGCGATCTCTATCGGCGTCCCGAACTTCAAAAAAGGAAAAGTTTTTCATTAGGTCGATTCGACCGACTTCAACCTTTCGTCCGGAAATATTATCGTTCAATAAGCCGATGACGGATTGCGGGCGGATACCGTTGTGTTTTCCCACGTTGAGGAATAAGCGGGAAAATCCTTTTTCCGAAGAGCGTCCGGTCCCTTTACTATTGCCGCCGCTTTTGTCGTTGCCGTTTTCCTTTCTGTTCCCTCTTGCGAATCGGTCTTTTTTTCTATCGGTTTCTTGCGGATTTTTTATTTCTTCAGCATCTTTGTAATAATCAATTAAGCGGTTAAATTCCAAAGAAATCAGACGTTTGATGACATCTTCTTTATCTAACCAATCCAGCTTACGGTAAATCGACGGAATGATTCCCTCTATTTCTTCTTCATTTACTTTTACTTTCTCAATTTTGTCGGCAAAACCGAAAAGCTGTTTTTCGCAAATTTGTTTCCATGAAGGAATGACGCCTTCCTCAAACTTTTTATTGATAGCTTTTTCGATTTCTTTGATTTTATGCTTTTCTTTTAAATGGACAATAGCAATTGATATTCCCGTTTTTCCAACTCTTCCTGTACGTCCGCTCCGATGCGTATAGGATTCGAGTTCGTCGGGCAAGCCATAATTAATAATATGGGTTAAATCGTCCACATCCAATCCACGGGCGGCTACGTCGGTTGCAACCAACAACTGGGTGTTTCTCAGTCGAAACTTTTGCATCACATAATCGCGTTGCGCCTGCGAGAGGTCGCCGTGCAAAGAATCGGCATTGTAGCCGTCTTTAATCAAACTGTCGGCAATCTCTTGCGTTTCTTTTCGCGTGCGGCAGAAAATGATTCCGTATATGCTGGGGTAATAATCCGCTATTCGTTTTAGTACTAAATATTTATCTTTTGCATTGACCATGTAAAAGATATGTTTTACGTTTTGAGCGCCTTCATTTTTCCGTCCGATAACAATTTCCTTGGGCGAACGCATATAGTTTTTTGCAATTCGGGAAATACCCTCCGGCATGGTAGCGGAAAATAACAACATATTCCGGTCAGACGGAATAGATGTTAAAATTTCATCGATGCTTTCCGAAAATCCCATGTTCAGCATTTCGTCGGCTTCATCTAACACCACATTCCGGACATATTTTAAATCAACGGTTTTTCGTTTAATCAAATCAATTAAACGACCGGGTGTCGCTACGATGACGTGAACTCCGCGTCGAAGCGCTTTGATTTGGCTTTCAATACTTGAACCGCCATAAACCGGCAAAACTTTCAGACCGTCCATATACTTGGAGTAATCGTTCAAATCGTCGGCTATTTGCAAACATAATTCACGTGTAGGACAAAGAATGACTGCTTGTGGTCGAATCTCGTTGATGCGGATTTCCTGGAGTATGGGTAAGCCGAAAGCGGCTGTTTTCCCTGTTCCTGTTTGAGCTAATGCTATGACTTCGTTATTGTTGCCGAGTAGATAGGGAATCACTTCCTCCTGAACCGGCATCGGGTATTCATAACCCATTTCGCTAATTGCCCGGACAATAGCCGGAGCAACGCCTAATTCACTAAATGTTTTCAATATGATTATCTTATTTTAAAAATCATGTAAAGTTACGCTTTATTTCTATTATTTACTTAATAAAGCATTATTTCTTTCAATTTTTCCCGTTTCTTGGCGTTAAGTTTTAATATGGTATTAAAATAGTTATCCAATGTACCATAGTCTTTCTTCAACCTGTCAAAAGAATAGGTAATCGTACCTTTATGCACACGATAGAGGGCTGTAAATGTTTCTTGTATTTCAGGATCCTGCAAGTACATATTTTCTTTAGAAAGGTTGGAAAAATAGGAATCAAAATCAGTTTGGTCGTTCGTTAGCAAATAGTCACTGACAATTTGGTCTAAATCAATATCTAAAGCAGCTAAAATCAATGAAGCGGCGACTGCGCTACGATCACTTCCTGAGGCGCAATGAACTAATACCGGATAATTATCCGGATCCAAAAGAATATCAAACATTTTTATAAAGTAGTCGGAGTTATTTTCCAATAAGAAAGAAAACATGTCCTGAGCATATATTTTTACATCGCCTACTTTCATTTTTTTAGACAAGATATTACTCGCATAAACATTGATAGGATTTCCGCGCAAAGGAAAATTAAAGGTTTGAGCCGTTAAAAACTTTGAAGGTGCATCGTGCCTTTCATTATCTGTTCGCAAATCAATAACGGTACGGATATTCAGATTACTCAATACTTTTGCATCTTCAAGCGTTGCTCTTGATAAGGAAGAAGAGCGATACAGTTTTCCCCACCGCGTTTGTTGCCCCTTTGAAGTATAATAGCCGCCCAAGTCTCGAAAATCAAACAGACTTTGCATAGGAATAGTTCGTTCTGCTGTTTCAACCTCGTATTTTTTATTGAAAATCAATTTGAAATAGCTTCGTTTTGCCGTTTGAACGAAAAATATGTCTTTGAATCCTTTATTGATTTCGGTTTCGGCTATGGGAGACGATAAATTGAACGAGTCCGGCGTGGAAGATTCATATATCTTTACCACTCCTTCAATTGGCGGAAACATTTCCCATTTAAGCACATAATTTCCGGGAGGTACGGTTTCACATACCACACGAATATCCGGTTTTTCTTGCGAGCAGTGCGAAAAAAGAAATACAAAAAAGACCAACAATGTTACATTTCTAAGCATGCATAATGCTTTATTTTTTTGACTTTTTATGCAAAGGTACGCATAAAAGTGTTTTTACAGATAGAATTAAACATATTTAACTTAGGGTAGAAAATAGAAGCCGCTTTGTTAAAAATAACAAAGCGGCTTGATAATAAACGATTCGTTAGAATATAGCAGAAACAGGAATTTCTTTTTTAATGCTTTGACGCAGAGAAATTAATGTTTCCGTTGAAATTACACCCGGTATTTCCTGAATCTGACCATTTAATAATTCCATAAAATGTTCGTTGTCTCGTGCATACATTTTTATTAACATAGTATATGGACCTGTAGTAAAATGACATTCAACAATTTCGGGTATTTTCTCAAATTCCGGAACCACGTCTTTATACATTGAACCCCGTTCCAATTTAACGCCAATAAATGTGCAGGTATTAAAACCTAAAACACGAGGATTAACATGGTATCCGGAACCCACAATCACCTTCATCTCGATCATTTTTTGGACACGTTGATGAATGGCGGCTCTTGACACATTACATACTTCGGCTACATCCTTAAACGGGATGCGGGCGTTTTGGGAAATGATTTCCAAAATTTTCCGGTCTAACTTGTCAATTTTTTCCATGATTTCATTTATCTTTTTACAGGAGGCATGACGTGCGGCATACCAATGGCAGGCGTTACGCCGGGCTTTCCTGCGGGAGCAGGCGCAGCATGCGATACTCCAAGTAATTCTACATCAAAAATAAGAGTAGCATAAGGGTCGATATCCGGACGCCGTCCTCTTTCGCCATACGCTAAATTATAAGGAATATATAATGTATATTTTGAACCAACCGACATCAGTTGAATGCCTTCCGTCCATCCGGCGATTACCTTGTTCAAAGGAAATACCGCTTTATCGTTTTTATCAAATTCTTTTCCGGTGATGGTAGTCCCTACATATTTTACCGTTACCGTATCTTCAGCCGTCGGTTTAGGTCCTGTACCTTCCGATACGACTTTGTATTGAAGTCCGCTCGGCGTTGTCTTAATCCCGTCTTTCTTTGCATTGTCATCCAAGAAAGCTTGGTTTGCCGTTTTGTATTTTTCATTTACTTTAGCCTGTATCGCTTCCGTTTTTGACTGAACAAATGTTTGAGCGTTTTCTTTGGTTATGAGCAATTTTTTATTTTGAACCACCGCAAGGAAACCAGCTAAAAATTGAGATTTATTCAAGGTTTGAGTGGAATCGGAACCAAACACATTTCCATTGATGCCGGTAAACATATCTCCAGCTACCTTTTGACCTATCCCTATCCCTTCTACACGAGCAAGGGCTTTTTTGTCTTTCTTATCTATTTTCGAGCCTTCTAAAAAACCTTTAATAAAGTCTTCTTTTGCAGCTCCTTCAATTCCATTCTGTTGTAAGTACTGGTCTAATCCTTCTGTAATTTGAACGCCTAAAGCGTAAGAAAGCGAATCAACATCTGTTTTTAAATTTGCTTGTGGGGCTTGTGCCGAACAAGAAAAAAACGATACCATAACAAACGCTGCTAAACAAAATGCAGCAAAGAACATTAACTTTTTCATTGATTTTACTTTTGTTTTTAATTTATACTTAATTAATTAATTATTATTATTATTATATAGTTTCTATATTATTAAAACTCTTTTTTAATAGCGCTTCAAACTTTTTCATAACCATTTAACTTCTTGCTTTAAAATCTTTGCAAAAGTACTATTTTTTGTAACAAAAATAATAAAAAGAACATTTTTTTTTTATACTTTTGCAATCGTAAATATGGATTTTAATAAAAAGTCATTCTCCTTATGAATAATTTGATTCGGATTTACTGTAAAAACACCAATACCTACCAAGATTTTGAAGCAGGTATTTCGCTTCTTGAAATTTATGAAGCAATGAAAATTCAATTACCTCACCCTTTAGCGGGAGCGCGAGTAAATAATATTTCCCGCTCCTTGACGTATCAGTGTTATTCGGTCAAAGATATTGAATTTATTGACGTAAGCGATCCTTCAGGGATGCGATCGTATGTTCGCTCGCTGTGTTGCATTTTATCAAAAGCGGTAAACGACCTTTTTCCGCAAGGGAAATTATATATCGAGTATCCCGTTTCAAAAGGCTATTATTGCGATTTGGATATTCCTGTTGAAATTACGCAGCAGGTAGCGGAAAATTTAAAACAACGGATGCAGGAAATTATTCAGGAGGATTTGCCGTTCGAATCGTATTCGGCGCACACGAAAGATGTCGTTACACTTTTCCGTAAAAACAATATGGAAGACAAAGCCTTGTTGTTGGAATCGCTTGGGAAAATCTATAGTCGCTACCATGTTTTAGGTTCTCATATTGATTATTATTACGGCGCTTTGTTGCCCAGCGCCCGCTTTATTTATTTGTTCGGTTTGGAAAAATACGGCAAGGGATTATTACTTCGGGTTCCGAATATGCAAAAGTCGGACGAATTACAATCGATGGTGCAGCAAGATAAAATGATGGCGGTTTTTAACGAATATCTGACCTATCAGAAAGCGATACAGATGCGAAATGTCGGCGATTTAAATTTAGCGAACCGGCAAGGAAACATATCCGATTTGGTGAAAATTTCGGAAGCGCTTCAAGAACGGAAAATTTCCCAGATTGCAAACGAAATCACCCAACGGTTTCAAAACGGCGTTCGAATTATTCTTATTTCAGGACCTTCTTCCGCCGGAAAAACAACTTTTTGCAAACGTCTTCAAATTGAATTAATGGTCAATACTTTGCGTCCTATCAGCATTTCATTGGACGATTATTACGTGAATCGCATCCATACGCCTCGTGATGAAAGCGGAGAATATGATTATGAATCGTTATATGCAATTGATTTAAAAACATTTAATGCAGATTTAAAAAGGATATTGAATGGAGAAGAAGTCGCTCTCCCGACTTATGATTTTACACGTGGAGAACGTGTGTATAAAGGAAATACCATTCAACTGAAAGAAAATTCGGTTTTAGTGATGGAAGGAATCCATGCCTTGAATCCATTGCTTCTGCCGGAAATTGACGCATCCATTACGTATAAGATTTATGTTTCGGCATTGACAACCATATCGCTTGACCACCACAATTGGATTCCGACCACCGATAATCGTCTGCTTCGCAGAATCGTCAGGGACTATCAGTTTCGAAATTATTCCGCTAAAGAAACCATTGCTCGCTGGGCGAGTGTTAGAAGAGGTGAAGACACATGGATTTTTCCTTTTCAGGAAGAAGCCGACGCCATGTTTAACTCTGCTATGATTTATGAATTTGCCGCTCTAAGGCGTTCCGCCGAACCTATTTTATCGCAGGTATCACCTATTGACCCCGAGTATTCGGAAGCCTACCGGTTACTGAAATTCCTTTATTATTTCAATTATATCGACGTTGACGAATTGCCCAATACTTCTTTGTTGCGGGAATTTCTGGGAGGGAGCAGCTTCCGGTATTGAAAAGGGATTGTTTATCGATTATACAAGGATCTCTATCGGTTTCCCTGAAAAACATTTGTAAAATTTCAGCCATTTTATAGAACTCGAATATTGGGAATGTCGCAGTAAGGCTATATTTTCCAGCACACTGAAAGGATATTGATAGTTCTTAAAAGAAATCATTCTTCGTTTTACAAAATAGTCGCCTTTTTTTCTGAGAAAACCAAAAACCCGATTATAACCATGCTCTTCGAAAGAAATCGTATCATAGTCTTTGGATATCCAATTTAAAACATTATTATTGAGTTGACATCTTTCAATCACCATAGCGCCCTGCCGGTACGCTTTTAAGTTTCGTATCGCAATCCTGTCCGGATAAAAATTCAATACATAATTTCCATAGGTTTCAAACTCGCTAAACCCGGCATACGTAATATCATCGATAGAAATTGCGTGTAAAATCTTTTCAAAAAACGGGACACCTTGTACGTGAGGGTTTGCTTCAATATCACGGATTAATTCTTTCATAATATTCCGATTAATCATCATGTGTTCGACTATAAAAGATTTTTTGGTTAATTTTTTTACTTTTCCATTAAACAACGTATTCAATGTGTCAAAGTAAGGAGAATGAATGCTGTGGTGTGTAGAGAATAAGCATTGTTCTTTTCCGTTATTTTCACGCCAAAACTCGATATTATTCAATGGGATTGTATCCGAATCCCATACCAGATAGTAGTCATGACGGCATTGATAAGCGTAAGCCATTTTCAAAAATTGTTGGAAATACCAATTGCTTCTTGCTTCCGATCCGGTTATTTCAAACATAATCCGTTTCACACCTTTCATGGTCAAACCCTCCATCAGTTGATCTTCATCAAAAAATTCAACGCCATCCGATAGTGGAATCATATCCTTCACTTGCTTGTTAGCAATTATGACGATTCTTTGAGGATGAATTTTTTCTTTTATTTTTGGGATACACAATTCTAAATTAACTACATCCTTCGGGGCGACAGGGAGAATTACATCAAAAATTTGTCTGTTCATTTCGCGAATATAATATTAATGCCCATATTCTTTCTTCTTTTTTCCAAATATCGGTTTATTAGTACACAAAGATAACAATATTTTATTAATAAATTACAAGAATGGTTTTTATTGAATAATGAGTTAGATTTCAGGATATTTTTTGTACCTTTGTAAAAATAATAGTGTGTGAAAGAATATAAATATTAGAAGAAAACGAAATAAATAAACTCAAAACCAGATTATATAATGATGAAAATAATAGTATCCGAACATTTTGTGCAAAATCCGTTGGTTTCAGTCGTAATTCCTTCATACAATCGAGCTGATACGGTTTCACAAACCATTGAATCTATATTGAATCAACAATGCAATTTTGATTTCGAATTAATTATTGGCGACGATTGCAGCACAGACAATGCACGAGAAGTTTTAATGGCATATCAAACTAAATATCCCGAAAAAATAAAACTGTTGTTTTACGATGAAAATATTGGGTTGGGAGCAAACTGGGCGACTTGCATCAAACATTGTCGGGGTGAATATATTGCCAATTGCGATAATGACGATTATTGGCACAATTTGCAAAAATTGCAATTGCAAGTGGATTTTTTAAGGCAAAATCCACAATATGGAGTTTGTCATACCGATTTCAGAAAGCACAATCGTAAGACAAACAAGATAAAAGAATATAAATGTGAAATCATATTACAGAAAAGGAGAGAGGAAGAAACCTTACAGCAGTCGGTGGTAAAGAGCAAGAACAGATGGTGTAATGCTTCTATGATGTACCGTAAGAGTATTTTGTTACATTACGTTAATATGGATGACTTTATAAAATACCGATTTAATTTGCAAGATTGGACTGCGTGGTTGCTACTTGCACCATTTACTCAGTTTGGGAGTTTGCATATTTCAACATCGACCTTTGGCGTTGAAAATCATTCGATAACTCGTTCTAAAAACATTGATGCACTGAGAGAACGTTGGCGTAAACAAAAAGAGTGTTATAAGTATGTAAGCGAGAAGCTCCCTAATGATTATCCATTGAATGAAAAAGAATATGATATTCATATCGATGTGGCTTGTATGGATTACGCGTATGAAAATGTGAATTTTCAAACTGCAAAAAAATATGCTTTATTACTATCCAAAAATACATTACGTGTTCGTTGCGCAAAAAACCGGCTATTGTTTTATCCCTATGCTATCGCCGGAAAACTAAGGAGTAAATTCTTTTGATTTTATTTAAAAATTTGCAGCGAATCCATGGATAGAATCAGCTTTTCAGAAAGTTTTTTCGCTCCTTTTCCATCTAAATGGTCGGCGTCATGAAAATCTTCCGCCGTAAAATCCGGATTTTCATGCCAATTGATATACAGACAATTCGCGTGTTCTTTTGTAAAGCCTGTAATCACGGCGGTCATTTTATTGAGCTGCTCCTTGTTCAGATTTTCTCGATAAGAACTATAAGTAGGAACGGTGAGAAATATCAATTTCACGTTTTGACGATTGCAAAACTCTGCAAATGAATTTAATATCTTAAGATTATCTTCAAATATCTTTATTTTGTCTTTCGAATGAATATCGAATGTATGCGACAACGCTCTCTCTTTTCCGCTTTCTTCCAAATCGTTTTCATTTTCTGATTGATAAGCAGTTCCCCACCCAAGCTTCGACCAATAAATCGCATCTTTTTTCTCAACATAATAGTTGAATAATCGTTGGGTATTGATTCCAAGTTTACCATTCAATATTTCGGATTTATCCATCCACGACTTCGTTTTTATTCCGTAATAAATGGCGTAATTTTTAATTCGCCAAGCCTCTACCGAAGTCTCTAACTTTCCCCACAATGTGTGATAGGTGATAGGTATAATAATCGCTTTCAAATGATCAAAGTTCTCTTGATATTTACTGAAAATTGCATAACTCCAATCCAATGTCTGAGATACATGGGCTGCATTGAATGTGTTTTGAGAAAAATAATCCGGATTGATTCCAAAATACGTTTCAGAAGAACCTAAAATCAATAGTTGTATTTCTCCTGCATGTTTATCGAGATAGTTTTTTTTATAAATATAGTCGTTGGGAATATGCCGCAATAGACATTCCATCGATACCCCTATAATAATAACAGGCAACAGTAGCAACAGCGTTTTAAGAATAAATCGTTTCATAATTCAAAACTGAAAATAAATGAATATTTGTTCTTTCCCCATCGATATGAATATCAACAACAAGATGACGTAATACATCGTATATCTAAAAACAGGTCGCCACGTTACGCCTAACTTTTCAAGCCCGAACTGATTTTTTCTTCCGATCCATTCCACCGCCAACATGCAAGCAATCGCAAAAACGCCTTTCAATAAAATTGTTTTCTCTGCCGGCATATTGAATATCGTATGAATATTTATCATCTTTTCCAAATATTCAAAAGCCATACCCAGACTGTCGGCGCGGAAAATAATATTTCCTAATGTTGCTAATCCAAAGGTTAACAAAATATTAAATAATACTTTAGGTTTAGGGAAGCCCCAATTATACGTTGTTAATTTGTTCTTTTTGAACATAGCGCCTGTCAAAATCAAAGGAATATACAATAAACCGTGATACAAGCCGAAAAATGCAAATTTCCAATTATCGCCATGCCATAAGCCGATAAGTATGAATGTTATCAATATAGCGGCTATCGTACCCCGGTTTCCCCAATCCCGCCATTTGATATTCAAAGGCATAAATACATAATCGGTCAACCAGGAAGTGAGTGAGATATGCCACTTACGCCAATATTCCGCAATGTTTTGGGAAAAAAAGGGATAATCAAAATTTCGGGTTACACGAAATCCAAACATTTTTGCCACCCCGATCGCTATATCGGAATATCCTGAAAAATCGGCATACAATTGGAACGAATAAAAAATGGCGGCTAATAGCAGCGTACTTCCTGTTTGCACTTGATAATTGCTATACACTTGATTAACATAAACGGCGCAATTATCGGCGATGACCACTTTTACAAACAAACCCCACAGGATTTGCCTCATTCCGTCAACAGCAAGGGGATAATCGAATACTCGCTTCTTTTGCAATTGTGGAATCAAGGTCGCCGGTCGGTCGATGGGTCCGGCAAGAACACAGGGGAAAAACGCTACATAGACGGCAAAATCGATGATATGACGGGTCGGTTCAATTTTACCGCGTTGGATATCAATGATGTAGCTCAATAAGCGAAACGTATAAAAACTAATGCCTATCGGTAAGATGATATTAAAAGTATGCAAATTTGTCTGTAAGCCAAACATTCCGAATAAATCCCGAAATGATGATATGAAAAAATTGAAATATTTGAAATACAGCAATAAACCTATTCCAAAAACAACACCCAATAACGTTAATAATGATTTATGTTTATCGGTTTTTGCTTGGGACAGTACGATTCCCAAGCCATAAAAAATCACCGTCACCACCACAAGTAAAGGCAATATCCTCCAATTTGCCCAGGCATAAAATACATAGCTTGCAACAAGTAATAGCACATTTTGCGCTTTTGTTCTTTCTTTGAATGCAAAATTATAAAGAACAAAAACGATGACGAAAAAAATTAAAAATTCGATCGAATTAAATACCATTCTATTTTTTCAAGAATTGCAAAAGTAGTAAAAAATATCAATGTGACAAAAGATATTTTTTCTTTTCCATTCGTTAATCCTATCTTTTCGTTTTTATCATTTCATTATTCCGCAAAGTATGAGCTTTGCTTTTAACTATCGACGTAGCGGGACGTTACGCTGAGCCTTGGAGCGCGCACACACGTATAATACAGAATTTATTTGCATTAACTTTAATTTTTATTGAAAATTTTCATAAAAAACCGATACAATTAAAGTTTTTTTTATTTACTTTGTACCGTTTTTAATCTAATAGAATATAATATTTTTTTTTTAACTCTTAATATTAGTTTTAATTATGAATTCAGTTAAACGTTTAACTTTTATGTTTTTGTCCTCTTTATTTATAGTGGGGACAGTTAGTGCACAACAACAAGACCAGGAATTACCTCCAACGGCTCAGCCGGGTAAATGTTATGTAAAATGTATTTCGGCGGACGAATACAAGGATGTTACCGAAACTGTTGTTATTAAACCGGAATATAAGGTTTTAACCCCGACTCCGGCAACATACAAAACGGTCGAAGAAAAAGTTTTAGTTAAGGATGCCTCTAAAAAGTATGTTATTCATCCTGCTGTTTACGAAACTGTTTCGGTAAATTACGAAAGCAAGGCGGCTGATACTACGTTGGAAATTGTTCCGGCTCGTTTCGGAAATTCATCTCAGACTGTTGAAGTACAACCGAAATCTGGACGATGGGAGTACAAGAAATTAGACAACTGTCCTTCGGTCAACAAAGATGAGTGTATGGTAGCTTGTTATGTTGAATATCCGGCGGTAAACCAAACGATTCCTATTACTACGTTACAAACGCCCGCTTCAACTAAATCAACAACGAAACCGGCAGTTACTTCTTCCTACAAAAAAGAGGTGATAAAAACGCCTGCAAGCGTTGAAGAAATTAATGTTCCTGCCGAATACCAAACGGTAAAAAAAGTGGTGGTTGACCAGCCTGCAGGAGTAAAAGAAACCGTTGTTCCCGCTGTAACAAAAACAATTACTAAAAAGGAATTAGTGAAAAAAGGCGGTGTCACTACTTGGGAAGAAGTAGATTGCAGCTTATTGAGCAGCGACGGAAACCTGCTTCCTATTTATTATGATTTAAACAGCGCTCAACTTACCCCCGCTGCTCAAAAAATCATTGACGATAAACTGTTGTCGCTGATGCAGTCAAAACCGGGAATAAAAGTTGAAATTTCATCATACACCGATTCTCGTGGTAATGATGATTACAATATGGCTTTATCTCAACAGAGAGCGCAGTCGGTAGTCAACTATTTAGTTAGCAAAGGTATCTCTCGCGACCGTTTAATTGCAAAAGGTTATGGAGAAACTCGCTTAGTTAACGGTTGCTCCAATGGCGTGGATTGTACGGAAGCGCAACATGCGCAAAACAGAAGGACCGAATTTAGAATCCTTCAGTAGGCAATAAAACAGTAACTTAAAAGAGGCTGTCACACACAGCCTCTTTTAAATTAATAAAGGATGTATAAAAATTGCTTGAAATATCTTCTACTTGCTTGTTTGCTCGGTATTTCATTATCCGTCGCAAGCCAACCTCCTTTTATGATAAGTAAAGTTATTTCCCAAAACAAAATTGTAAATTTTAATAATCAAAAACTTTTGGTTATTGATTTTTGGGCGACTTGGTGCTTCGCCTGCGGACCTGCTACCGAACAGATGGAAACATTGCAGGAAACAAAACCGGACAAGGTATTCATCGTGTCGGTCAGCGACGAAACGGAAGAAACAATTTCTGCTTATTTACAAAAAAATCCAATCCGGCTTGCCGTTCTTGAAGACTATCAACCCAGCAGCATGGTTAACCTTTTTCAGGTAAAAAGTCGTCCTTATGCGGTATTACTCACATTGGACGGAAAAATACTGTACAAAGGGCATCCTTCGGGAATTACAGAAAAATTAATTGACAAATATGCTTTGCAACAGAAATCTCGACCGCAGAAAAGTTGGAATGATCTATTTTATACTGTAAAGAACACAACATCCCAAGTTACGCTGACAGAAAAAGATAAAAAATTATTTATTGCCAAACAACCGCAAACAGGGAAGACAATGTATGTCGAAAACGGACTGTTCCAGTATTCGGGTCCGCTTTCGGAACTTATCAAATATCTACTGGACTGCTCCAATTATCAAATCGAGTTCAATGGCATGACCGATTATGGCGTTTCGATGCATTGCGACGAATCAGAACTGTCAAACTCTAAAACTGCTGTTTTACAGCAAATTGAAAAACTTCTTTCATTCACCGTTCAAACCAAAAGCAAACCGATGGAGGCTTCCGTGCTGGATGTCGTCAATCCTAAACTACTATGGGACGACAAGCAAATCAACTGGGGCAACAACGGTCAGCCTACCAGTTTGATAGGTACCGATCACATCGAAGCCGACAATTTAACTCTAAAAGAAATCGCCAACCTGCTGAGTGACGTAAAAAAAAATCTGTATTACTATGACGGAAATGATGTTCGCCCTCATGATTGGAATTTCCAATATCTTTACAATGGTTTGATGATGGATGACTTGCTGAATAATTTCGGCATCCGGTTGAAAACAGAAAAAATAGATCTCCCGATTTATATTGTTTCACACCAAGACTGAGGGATTGTAATCCGCTTTCCGCATCATCAATAACTTGCACCGATAAATATTTATACACTCCTCAAGTTTTAACGTTAATTCGCAAAACTCTGTGGAAAACGAAAAGGAGCGTTAGCGCTTACGGGTTTAGAATACTATGTGCAAATTCTGACCAATGAGTGTGCAAATTCTGACTAATGGATATGGAAATACGAATCGTTTTTTATTTTAAAAGCATTAAAAAAGATGATACGTATCAGAAGATACAAATCCTCACCTCAACCCCGACAGCGGGTTGAACTCCTATACGGAGTTCCCTTTTAACTCTCGACGTAACTTCCCATTACGCCGATCGGGAATATCTACCGTATTATCCCTCGAAGAGATATATTGATAGCCCCGTGCAAGCATAGCACAGCTCGGGGTAAACTTTTAAGTCTTATACAAATTCAGCAAATCGCTTTTAATTACCTCAGTAACAAAAAAATGTTTTATTCGCTCATGGGCGTTGAAACCCAATTGTTTCCTTAAAACGTCGTCGTTCACCATTCGATTGATGGCATTGACAAACTGTTGAACATTTCCATTCTCAGATTCCAAGCCGGTTTCTTCATTCAAGCAAAGCCAATTCACTCCGGAGTCCGGAATTGTGAAAGTTACTGCCGGAAGTCCGCAAAACATAGCTTCAGCCAATGCTATACCAAAAGCTTCATTCCGGGTGATCGATGGAAATGCAAAAATATCCGCAGCATACAAATAATGCCTGAGAGCGTCATCATCCAATCGCCCGATGAAATGTACGTTAGAGAGATGAATTGCAGATTTTTTCAAGGATTCGGTCAAAGGACCTTTACCGGCAATGACAATAGCCGTATCGTTTGAGATAAGCGATGCGACTTCAATCAGATATTTGAATCCTTTATAAGGAACATGTCTGCCAAAAGTGAAAATGATTTTCTTTCCTGCGTATAATTGCTTGATACGAGCGATTGCTGTTTCATCTTCCGCCCGTTTTTGCAATTTATTTTCATTCACTGTATTGGGAATAACCGTGATCTTATGGTTCCACAATTGCAATGGTTTCGAGCCGGCAATATAGGTTGGGCTGGTCGCCACAATTTTATTTGCCCGTTTCAATAACCGGCTTTCGATGGGATGATAAAATACATAAAGAAAATCCTGTTCAATAATATCGGAATGCCAATGTACAATCAATTCTGTCTTTTTAGGGAGCAACAACAATAAATAAACGCTGCTTAACGGATTAGGCGTATGAAAATGGACGATATCCGGATCAAAGGTTTTGAAAGCGTTTTTTAATTCTTTATAAAGAGAAAATGAAACGGATTGACTGAAAAGCTTTCTCCAAACGCCACATCGTGTCACCGATACTTCCTCCCTCATTTCTGTCACCGTTTGTTTTTGATCGTGAAAACAAATCACCTGATGTTCAAATTCAGGCGAAGAAGTCACAATGCTGCAACACACATCTTCTATTCCACCAATATGCGGAGGGTAATAGTTCGGAATATGTAAAATTTTTGTTTTCAAGTGTTACAAAGATAATGCTGTTTTGTTGATTATAAAAAAAGAATGCATAATTTATTTCATTTGTAAACATTCATAAACAAAATATCTGCTTATTAAAAAAAATGTTGTAGTTTTGTATTCGGTTTTATCACAGAAATCAATGGGAAAAAAGACGGATATAAAAATTCTGGGTTTATTATTTTTATTTGTTTTTATATTAGAGTTTTGGGTGTCCGTAAACTCTTATACCCATGATTTATACAACCGAGTCGATTCGGCATGTTTTTTTCTTTGTGGAAAAGCATGGATGAACGGAATGATTCCTTATGTTGATTTTTCAGATTCCAAAGGTCCGTTGCTCTGGTTAATTTTTGGCATCGGATATTTATTCAGCAATTATAATTATTTAGGTATATTTTGGATTGAGTGTATTTTTTATACGGTCACTTTTTTCTATTGTTATAAAATAGGATTTTTATTTCTGAAGGATACAAAGACGGCGTTTTTATGTAGCGTACTCATGTCCCTCGCTTTTTTTTGTTCGGCTTATCACTTTGAAACAAGAGCTGAAGATTTTTGCCAACCATTCATTATGGGAGGATTATACTATACCTTGCGAGTACTTTACGGATTTCCTAAAGATAAAGACATAACGGTTGCTTCCTTTGCAATTGGTGTTGGCTTTGCCGCTGCTTTGCTGATAAAATTCACCATTGCGGCTATGATTATGATATTCTTTTTCGCTCTTTTATGGTATTTGATTCAATGCCGAAGAGACAAAATAGTGAAATCATTTTTATATGCGTTTTTAGGATTCTTTTTGGTGGTATTTCCATTTGTTCTTTATTTTTTATTGAAAGGAAACTTCAGCGATTTTATTAAAGAATATTTTGTAGCGACCAGTCAAAGCGTGGTTAAAAAGTTTTCTTTGATTCGAATGATAAAAGAATATCTGCTTATGGGTTGGGGGAATCTATTGCATCTTTCTATCCTTAAAAGTATAACTATTTGTTTTTTGTTAGTCAATATCGCAGGAGGGTGTCTGTTTTTTTATAAAAAATTACCGGCATTTAAGTTATTTCCTGCAATTATTGCTCTGTGGTTTGTGTGTATAAGTATGTATCATTCAATGTGGTTGGCGTATTACTACCAGAGTTTTTCCGGATTTGCTATTTTCCCGATAATCATGTATCTTACTTTTTTCAAGCGGTTTACCCTGAAAAAACTTCAATTGGCAGTTGTTACCGGCGCTATTGCAGTGATTGTTATCGCAGAGAATCTGCTCTTTTCGCCGCGACCTAATTTTTTTCTGAATAAAACCGAAGAGCGGACTGATTTTTATTATGTTAACCTTATCCTGTCGCAGGTGCACAATCCTAAATTAATGTATTCATTCATAGAATTGGGATATGGAACTCCTGCACATGCTTTGCCCGGCTATAAATATTGGTTTGGTTGGTTGGGAGCTACCGATCCAATGATTTTGGGAAGAGAATGGGCTATAAAAAATCATCTTCCTGACTTTATCATCATCTTGCCTGCTTATGATACCGATAACCACTTCGAACATATTGTTCAACAATCGGGATATGTAAAGTTTTATACATGGATGACTCAAGAATTGACCGTACATTATGAAACCTATCTTTATGGAAAGCCCGGATTTTCTATCCCTTCCCGTCCTGATTTTCATATAACTCCAATGGATATTTTGTTGAAAAAACGGATCATCTCCGTAAAAGCCGGTAACTAACGGTAAGAACTTCCAAATAATAATTTAGATAAAAATTTATTTTTATTCGCCCAAACCACACTAACCGTGCAAATTTCCAAAACTATCAATGAAATAACCGGCGCTATTACTAACGCAAAAAACCATTCATTGATAGTTTTGAATGAAATATATCTCGAAAGTATATTTTCAACAATGATGGTTTGTAATAGGTATATACCTAAAGTATATAGACCCCTTTTCTTAAGAAAGAAATTAAAACTATTCGGTCGATACGTTTTTTGAAATAATGTAAAAAAGAAAATAGTACCCGAAATGCCAATCAACCAGCGAAATAATGAATGGTATAGATTTGGGAAATCATAACAGTACGTTTTATTTGAAAACAAATTTGGAAAAGCGGATAAATATTGGTCATTCCAAAAAAATAAGCACACAACAAAAATGAAAAAAGATAAATATAAAAATCTATCTAAATATTTAATAATTAATGAATAATTATCTTTTAACAGAATGCCGAATAAAAATAATGGGAAATAAAAGCTCTGTATTTTTAAAAATGGAATCAATATAACAAATAAGATACCTATTATAGCGACTAAATATCCCTTTTTTAAAAACCTGTAGCAAATATATGTAATAACATAGCTTAACCAAAGTTCACGCAGAAACCAAAACCAACGATTGAATACTGTAATTATTTTAAACAGAAAAGTTCTATTGTCTAAATAGTGTGACGATGCTTGGTCAATGCCCAATATAATGCACCAAAGAAACCATGGATATAATAATTGAAAACTTTTTTTAGATAAAAAATCCTTTGGCGTTAATTTTAGTGACGATTTGAAAAAAAAACCGCTTATGATAAAAAATAAAGGCATGTGAAAAGAATAAATAATACTATAGGTAGTATTAGGATAGCTTCCTAATTGTATTATAATATGTCCCCATATTACTAAAAATATAGCAAATCCTTTTAATGCGTCAATATATTCTATCCTCTTATTATCCATATCAATCGATTTAAATATTTATTTAGCTTTCCTTCCAAATATTAAATAATTAATGTATATTTTATTATTTTCTAAGGGATTAAAGTCGTATTAAGTTTTGTTTGAATATTTATTTCCGATATATTTTCTTGTAGGGTGACCTCCGGATATAACAAATCCATAATCGCCCGGATGATACAAGTTTTCGGCTGTTGCAGGCTCTGGGAATAAATCGTTAGCTAACTCTTTTTTTACAAAAAACGCATTGATTCCATTGGTTGTTGTTCCAACCAATCTGTAACCCAATTCATTCCCAAGTAACTCAAACGATTTCAATGATGCACCTTGCTTGTCACTCCAATCCCAGATATGATTCGCATCATATTCCATAATCCATTCACAAGGAGGAGGAAATTTTGCATTATACTCTATTACTACCACTCTGGGTTGAATGCAATTAATTGCTTTCCATACCCAATAATCGTTTCCGTCGATATCAATACTTAATAAATCAATTGCTCCTTTAATTCCATTTTCTTCAATTATTTTGTTTATATTTTCAGCGGTTATAAAAGCGCAAACCGTTGTCAATTGCTTGGTCGATAAAGGTTCTGAAAAATATTCGCGGATTTTTTTTACGTCTTTTTCATTCCCTTCAATCCACAAACCGTGCCATCCTGTAAATAATAAAAAATGACCATTACTTACAAGTCCATCTTCAACCCCAAATTCAACAAAAGTTTTATTTGTCGTACCTATTCTTTTAAAAATTTCATGAATAATACCGTCTTCATCGTTTTGTGAATATACTTTATATCCGAAACTATCCAAATAGGGTGGAGGTTGCAACATCATACGATGCTTTATCTGGAACAGCATACGTTCAATGCTGTCAACTTTTAATAGGATTGGGCTTAACCAAAACCGTCTAATTCTTGCCAAAATATTCATTACCATAACTATTACATATTATATATTTTCTTTTCAATGTTTCAAAACAATTAAGACACGTTTGCCATCGCTTTGGATGGTATGATAATAAGTATCCAAAACGACCGGCAAATTATACGTGCTAAAGTCTATATAATTTTCGCTTCCTACATGAGCTTCTGTATTTGCATTTCCATAATCGCTAAAATTAAAATATTCGAGATAATAAAGGCTTTCTACACTGTAATTTTCAGCTAAACGTTTTGGAATCAATCTTTCAACGATTGGATTATGCTTCGCAATATTCTTGACGACCGGAGAAAATTCTATTTGATTTTTTAATTGGAATTTCATGTCTTCCCTATTCCGGTTAGGATATAAAGAACTTAAATCGTGTAGCAATAGGGTTATCCGAAATTCGGCATAACGCGCTTGGTCTGCTAAGGCGTTTCCATACGAAAAAGCAAAAGTGAACAAGCACCAATTCAATGCAAGCACAGTAACGACCGCGATTTTTTTGAAATCCGAAACGACATAAACACATACAATGGATAAGAATACGCCGAATCCGGATAAGGAGCGCGAAAGAAAGGATGGAATAGCTAATAATGAATAAAGTCCGTATGATAAAATGAATAATAGAATAATCATCGCAATTGAAACAAAAAAGGAATAAAGTTTTTTTTGCGCCGATTGAAACGTTGACTTCATTATAAAAAAGAATAAAACCAATACAATGCCGGCTTTCCATATACTGCCCCAATCACTATTAATGAGTAAGGCGTAATCTTTAAGATTTCTCAGTGTACCGGATACGATTTGCGATAACGGATGAATTGAAGTAGAGGCGTAATAATCGGCAGGTTTCATTAAGAAAAACCTAAAAAGCAACATAGCAAAACCAAAAGCCAATGCAGCTATTCCTAAAAAGGTAAAAATTTCTTTATTGGTCTTTTCCCGCTTATTCCAATATTGAAAACATAGGATTACGACAACCAGCAAGTAGATTCCAGAAGCGGCTTGATAGGTCGTGCACATAATCAGCAAAGATACGACGGAACTAAATATGAATGCGTTTTTTCTATTGATAAATACGAATGGAACAATACTCGCCAAAATGGATAAAGCCATGTAAGGCGCATCAAATTTAAAAGATAAACATTCTAAAAAATAGGGAGAGAGTCCCAACGGGATGCTTGCTAACAATCGCACGGCGGTTATTTTTTTATTACCTATAACATAAACTAATACCACGCTGCTGATAGCAAGAATAAGAACCGCAATCAGTTGCGGAATCGGTGAAATATCCGTTAAACGCGTATCGCCATGAATAAAGATGGAAGAAAATTCAGATACATATCGACTCCAATCATACCATCTTCGAGATCCATCAATAGCCCGTCCAAGATCATCCAAATAGGAATAATTGGCTCGTATAATCGTGAAGATTCCTAAAAAATATACTCCAGACATCAATAATATCGGCTTAATAAAAGAACGGAAGTCCATTTCAGACAAACAGTTTTTCATCTCCTGTTTCACTTTTCGGACGAGGCTTCTTCCTGAATCGGTAAGCGTGCAATAGTCGAAAAACAGGATGAAAAAAATACCACCCATCGCATAAGACAAAAGTGCCTTGAGCCACAATTGGTAGGTTGACGCTTTTTTGTGGTAAATTTGTTCGCCTAAATTCATAATTATTTGCCTTACTTGTGGAAATAAAGCGGCAATACAGATAATAAGACCCATAATAGAGAACAGTATGATTATACTTTTTTCTATTTTGATTTTCTGGTTGGATGGATTTTGTTTCATCTTTTTAATGTTTTAGAATAATTAACAGGCGATTTCCATCGCTTTTAACGGTATGATAGTATGAATCCACTACGACCGGCAAATTCAAAGAGTTAAAGTCCACATTTTTATGATCTACAATATCTTTTTGATTGGTTACAATAACCGGTGGAGTATCGCCAAAATTCGCGACAACTAACTTGTTAATCTTAAATTTATCATAATCAAAATGAACTACGAAATAATAAAAGTCCAGAAAATAATAGCTTAACCGGCTTTGGACAAGTCTTTCAACAACCGGATTATGTTTCGCTATATTCTTGACGACAGGAGAAAAGTCTATCGAGTTATCAATTTGAACAGGCATGTCTTGTTTGTTCGGGTCGAGATTTAATGCGCTAATGTCGTGCCACAAAATGCTTATCCGAAATTCGGCATAACGCGCTTGGTCGGCTAAAGCGTTTCCATACGAAAACGCAAAAGTGAACAGGCACCAGTTGAGCGCAAGGACCGTGACGGTCGCAATTCTTTTGAAATCCGAAACTGCATAAATACATAAAATAGCAAGGAATACGCCAAACCCCAACAAGGCGCAAGGGCGATAGGAAGGCTTTTCCAGCAAAGAATAGAGTCCGTAAGACAAAACGAAAGAGACTACAATAACCAGGAGTGAAACGAAAAATGAAAGTAGTTTTCGTTGTGAAGAACAATATACAGATTTAGTTATGAAAAAGAGCAAAACAAATACAATGCCTGTTTTCCATATCAACCCCAAATCATAATTGACGAGTATGGCGTAGTTTTTAATATTGTGCAACGCGCCGGTTATCAGGTGAGGCATTGGAAGCATGGTTGTTAAGGCATAAGCATCATCCGAAGTAATCGGTTTCATAAGGAAAAATTTGAAAAACAACAGGGTGGAGCAAAATGCAAGTGCAGAGATTCCTAAAAAAGATAGAATTTCCTTATTCGTTTTTTCGCCGTTGTTCCAATATTGAAAACAAAGGACTACGGCAATGAGCATGTAAATTCCCGAAGCCGCCTGATAAGTCATACACATGACCAATAAGGATAGGATGGAAATAAGTAGAAAAATTTTTTTTCGAGCGGTGAACAAAAAAGGAAAAATACTTGCGAAAATGGATAAAGCCATGTAGGGAGAATCAAATTTGAAAGATAAGCTCTCTAAAAAATAAGGAGAAAGACCTAAAGGAATGCTTGCCAACAACCGGACTACCGTTATTTTCCGTGTTAAAACATATACCAATACTATACTGCTTGCGGTTACAATAAGAATCGCTAACAATTGAGGTATGGGTGAAATATCCGTCAGATTTGTGTCGCCATGGACAAAGATAGAGAAAATTTCCGATACATAACGACTTCCGTTGAGCCATTGTCGGGAACCTGCCGCCGCTCGCCATACATCATCCTTGTATGAAAAATTAGCCCGGATAATTGTTAGGATTCCCAACAAATAAACGATTAATAATAATAATGCCGGTTTACGGAATGAACGAAAATTGATTTCGGACAGACACTCTGTAATTTCCAGTTTCACTTTTTGTACTAATGACTTACCAGAATGAGTGAGGATACAATAATCAAAAAGAAGAATAAAAATAATTCCGGTAATTGCAAATTTTATTAAAATACCATTTACCGCCTGATTTATGGGCGTATCCTTATGTATTATATATTTTGCTAAATCCTCTAAAATCACATGCCTAACCTGTGGAAAAAAAACAGTAATGCAAGCAATAATACCTATTGCCGATAGCATCATGAGCGTACGATACCATGCATTATTCTTAGGATTGGACTGATTTTGAACCATTTTTAATCTATTATTTTTGCTCTCGGATTAAAAAATGCGGACGTTGTTTCACTTCCGTATAAGTTTTGGCAAGGTACTCTCCTAAAATACCAATAGAAAAAAGCTGAACGCCACTCACTAATAATATGATACAAATCGTTGACGCCCATCCTGCCACCGGATCTCCGAAAATAATTTTGCGAACAATAATGAAAACAATAAAAATCAACGATACAAAAAAAGCAATCGTACCGCTAATTGAAGCAAGGGCAAGCGGACGGGACGAAAACGCAGTGATACCATCCAGCGAATACATAAACAATTTCCAGAACGACCATTTGGTTTCTCCGGCGGCACGGTTTACATTTTCATATTCAAACCATTTGGTTTTGAAGCCAACCCAGGGGAAAATGCCTTTTGAAAAACGATTTCTCTCCTGTAAAGAAAGAACGGCATCCTTATACATACGATTCATCAAACGAAAGTCCCGTGCGCCGTCCACCACTTCTATTTCACTTATTTTAGCCATGAAACGATAAAACCCCCGAGCAAATAAGGAGCGGATGGGCGGTTCCCCTTGGCGGGTAACTCTTCGTGTTCCGGCGCAATCGAACTCGCCGGAGCTTACAGCTTCAAGCATTTGTGAAATAAGCGACGGTGGATCTTGTAAATCGGCGTCCATGACAACGGTGAAGGTTCCGGAGGCTTTTTGCAATCCGGCAAACATAGCGGCTTCTTTGCCGAAATTCCTTGATAAGACAATATACCGGACATGGTCATCTTGTTCGGCAAGATTTCGCAACAAGGGAGCGGTTGAATCCTTAGAACCGTCGTCCACAAAAACAAATTCATAACTTTTCAAAATTCCCGTTGCAATGAGCGAAGCAATTTGTTTTAACATTTCTTCGTGAAACAAAGGAAGCGCAGCCTCTTCATTATAACAGGGGACGACAACGGATAAATCGATTGAATCAGGACTTAACATATTCATATTTTTAATTGACTCTGATCCAATATAAACTCATGTGTATATTCTTTATATGTAGAAACAGTTTACGAATAAGAGGCACTTTCCAAAAATGGAAATCGACAACACCTATATTCGCTTCACCGAAAATAGAGCCAAAGAGCTTTACCCATGTTTTTTTAGACAAAAAAGAAACGCCTACGCCGGCGGTATTGGCGCCCATTTTCTTTGCCAATCGTTTGACCGATTGAAGAGAAGTGATCTGATAAATCAGTTTACCGGGAAGCGAATCAAACAGAATCCCATTGTAGTTGTTTTCAAAAACAGCAAGGTATTTTACGCTTTTATTCCGTTTGACAATCGATAATGTATTTGCAACATTGCTCCTTGTTTTCTTGTAAGTATCGGACACCAAATGATGTAAAACCCAATTAATAAATACAATATCAATAGTATAAGTATTCAGGTAGTTTTCAAGGTTCTCTACGGAATCCATGATAATTGTTTTTCTTGGACGTTTCGTATTTATTTCAATTAAATTCGAAGCATTGTCTAATAAAACGGCTTCCGCTTGAGGATAATGATTGAGGATTCGATCCGTAAAAACGCCATTGCCACCCCCTATATCCATAAAAGTAAATTTTCCTGTTGGGAAATGACTGTCTATCCGTTCCACAACAGCATCCCAAAACTTACCGTTCACATATTCCGTATTGAATGATTCCAACTGATCTTCACTCAAATGTTTCAATTCATTCATTTTTCACATATTACTTTATTACTTGTCACCAGTTACTTGTCACCCGTCACCTCCTCAAACAACAGCGCCCATTGATTCATTATCTTGTCGTCTTGGTAGTCGAACGACATTTGTCTTGCCGAATTTCCCATCGTCCGGCGTAACTCTTCCGACTCAATTAAAGAACAAACTTTCTCTGCAAATCGTTCAACATTTCCTGAAGGAACTAAAAAACCATTTTTTCCATCGGTAATGATATCTTTGGGTCCGCAGGGGGCGTCAAAAGCAACTAAAGGCAATCCGCACGACATTGCTTCAATCAAAACCATTGGGAGCGCATCCAGACAACGGGATGGAAAAAGCATGATTGAATGTTCCAAAAAACGGGAATAAATATCTTTCACCGGTTCGCATAATTCGATAACCGAGTTCAGATTATACCGATTGATGAGATTCATTAGCCGCTCTCTTTGATCGCCCTGTCCAAAAATAGATAATTTCCAATCCGGATGTTTCTCGTGAATAATCCTCCATGATTCAATTAATTGATCGAAACCTTTTTCATAGACTAATTTTCCGACCGCAATCGCTTTTTTCGAGCTACAAGCGGAAACGGTATCCGGATAATAAGAAAGCGCATTCGGTATTATTTCCACATTCGTTGCCTCTTTCCAATAACTTTTTTCTTCTTTGGTCAAGACAATCAATCGCGTAAGTTTTTTGCATTTTACTTTTAACAGGCGGGTTCTGATTTTTTCAACGAGAATAGGAATATAGGATGAATACATCTTATAAGCCATTAGTTGACGATAATTTCCGGGGAAATGCAATTCTCCGAGATGAACGCTTCCGTCATTAAGTTTATCTAAAAAATCGATATCAATGCCTAAAGTAGAAATGGTAATATCCGGAGATATTTCTTTTAACAATTTGCTTAAAGCTTTTCTATACTCTCTGATTTTCAGAAATCGTGATGATACTTTTTCTACATACTTCTCTTTTCCAAAATTCACATAAATGCCTATATTCAAGTGATGAAGATGAACTTTACCGGACACTGGATAAAAAACAGGGCGCCCCATTTGCTCTGTAGTAACAATAGACACATCATAATCTTTTTTCTCCGCTAAATAATTAGCTTTTGTAATCACTACCCGCTCCATGCCTCCGGGGTTAAAAAGCCCTCCCGGTAATAAATAAACAATTTTCATCCCGTTAGTTCATCCTGTTCTTTTTGTATATAATAATGTTGAATTATGTAACTTGATCCGAGGGCAAGATACATCACTTCGGCAGCATGCAGATACCCTACGGCAGGGGCTTTAATTTCCACTATAAATATGTAAAGAAAAAGCAAAATAAAAAATCCCGTGTTTATCTGATCGTCATGTGAATTATTTTTTAGAGCAATAGCGATTGGTCGGTAAAAGTACAAGCATTGGTAAATAATTAAACAAATTAAGAATGGTATTCCTCCAAAAACAAGAACATTGATATATCCGGCATCCGAGTGGGAATATAGATAAAAATTCCCGCCGAAGGCATCAACGCCATGTCCATGCAATAAGGTTTCATCCCGCAAATAATAATAGTGATCTTCGGTCGCTTCCATTGATCCGACTTCTAATTTGCCGTAATCTCTGTAATTATAATACCACTCAAAGGCAAAAGGAAATAGTTGATCGGAGAACGTTTGACGTTGCCTACCCGAAAGCACAATAAAATAGATAAAAAACACTAATGCGGTAGCTCCAATAAGATAGGTGATATTTCGCCTAAAGAACAAATAAATCCGATTAAATGAAAAAATAATCCAGCCTCCTAATCCCATTAGGAATCCTATGAATCCGGTTCGTCCGGATAACATCGTTCCAAAAAAGATAAAAAAGAAAATGATATATTTTTTCCACCCGCTCATATAGGGATGATTATTTTTTAAATCAAACCAAAAAAATACAATGAATGCAATTCCGAAAACAGCGGTTAATTCTACAAGAAGGACACCGGATAAATTAAAAAATCGAAATCGATTCGCAAGCACGTCCGCCGTTGCAATCGATTCCGGCTTTATTCGTATAAGAAAATCGCCCAAAGGAGGATATAAAAATGCTGCTAAACCGATAATACCTTGGATGGCAAAAGCATAACAAATAAGAAGGGCTACTTCTTCAAAAGCTCTTGATTCTTTGCCTTCTACAAGCATCGGCAAAACAAAAACGGTTGCCGCGAGCATCATCAATTCGACCCATGTCCGCTTTTCTCTTGCAGACATTATCTCTTGTTGATGCAGGTAGGCTATCATTAAAACGATAAACGCAAGAGCAACAGTGCTTATCAGTATAACTATATTGTAACGTTGGTAAAAAGAGGTAAAAGGGATGGAGCCTCTATTGATAAGATAATAAATTGCGCATAGTATCATGGACACAAACGCCGAATTGTAAAATGTCGGCACTCGAAAATTAAACACAATTAAAAATAAAAGGATGACCTTAAATAAAAATTTCATAATTCATTTTCAATCTTTCGTTTTCTTCAAACTAATATCCATGCATCGCGTATTTTTTCGGAGCAAAGATAGAAATTTTTTCCCATTATTTATTCAATTTGTATTTTTTATTTACATTTTTTTATTTTATTCCTTTTTGAAGAATCAAATGTCGAATTTGTCTCTCAAAATATACAGTTTCACATTTCATATCGGGAGGTATCTTTTCAGATTTGCAATATATGTTTCACGCGAGAACAACGTCTGCAACCGCTCCAGATTGACTTTCGGTAAAGTGTTATCAATAAAATCTTTGTATAGGTTTTCCAATTTTGAAACAATATCCTTCGGGTCAAAGGGGTTGAAAAAGTGAACCGCATTGCAGATTTTTCCTATTTCCAAGACGCCTCCATGGTTGGATAAAAAGAGTCCCAAACCGAGAGAAGCCGCTTCAACAATCGACAAAGGCGCATTTTCATACCACAAAGAAGGTAAAACAAAGACATCGTAATGCGATAATTCTTCAAACAAATCGGCTTGATTCTGTTTCGGTTGGAGCGTTATTCTATTTTGTAATCCATGACGCGCTATCGTGTCTTGAATAATCGTCGATTCTTCTCCCTCGCCAATGATTGTAAAAGAATAATCGACGGTAGAATGTCGAATGGCTTCTATAAAATTTACTAAACCTTTTACCGGATCCAATCGTCCGAAATAGACCATACGAATGGATGTGCGTTTTTCTTTATGAGCATTCGGCTTACATATTTCCAAAGAATTGCATACATTATACATTCTTTGGATTTCCATCTTCGGATATTTTAATTTGATTTGTTGAACTAAAAAGTCGCTTGGAGCTAAAATTAAATCAAACACCAGTTGCTTGTTTCCAATAGTATAGGCAAATATCCATTGCAATTTCTTCAGGATACTATAAGTGAATCCTTTGGCGTCTAATCTTTTGAAAAGTATATTGCATAAAGCGGGCGGATTTTGAAAATTGACCCATTTCCCTTTGTGAAAATAATTATAGCCTCGATTCGGACATACTAAATGAAAATCGTGAGCATAATGGATAATCTTACATGGGTTCTTTTTTTTATAGGAACGCAGCGCATCTAAAATAGAAGGCGATAAAGCGCTGTTGTAGTTGTGCGCAATGACACAATCGAAGCGGTGATTGCGAAGAATTTGATCCAATTGTTTCTTGGAGCGGAAAGAGTAAATATAGGATATTAGTGATATCTTTTTGTCGGAGATGTATTTAAATGCGTAAAACATTTCTACGTGAAAGTCTTTCCGCAAAATTTCATATTGTTCTCTGAATACCGCTTCCGCGCCACCTCCTTCTAAATAATCGTTGATTAATAAGATATTCATTTCCAACCGGCTTTAGGACTCCACAAAAACAGTAGCTTAAATAAACCTTTCACATAATTTCCAATCACGAATGAATCCCAATACGAATGATTGAATTTCAAATATCGAAGCGATTCTTTTTTGTATCTTCTCGCGAAGATGCAAAAAGTCCAGGAATCTCTCCGCGCGAGTACTCTCCGGGCGACAGACGGCGACATTTTGTCTTTCCAACTATCAACTAATTTCCATGTTGCAGTATAAATTTTAAGCACCTGGGCGGAAGCGTTATTCCAATGCCATCGGTAATATGCAAAATAATCGTTCAAATAGACGATTTTACCGATATAGGCTATTTTAAGCCACAAATCAAAATCTTCAATAATCGTATTTTCGTTATATCCTCCGCATTTATCCCATATCTCCCTGCGTATCATCATTGAAGGAGCCGGAACCCGATTGTTTTCAATCAGCAGTTCAAACGGTATCTGTTTCACGGGCTCATCGAAAGGTTCAAAAATCGTTAAGTTTTCAATGATTTGGTTTTTTTCATCAACCATATAGACTTTTCCGAATATCATGTCGATATCGAGGTTATCTTCTAAAAATTTTACTTGTTTTTCGATTTTATCCGGCATTAAAAAATCGTCGGATGCCGAACCGGTAATGTATTTTCCATGCGCATATTGACGAATGGCTTTGTTCAGGGTTTTGGATACTCCTTGATTTTCTTGAAAGACCAATACAAAGTTGTATTGTTTTTGCAGCCGTTCCAGAATTTCACGGGAATGATCTTTAGACCCGTCGTCAATAACAATCAATTCGATGTTTTTATAGGTTTGTCCGACAATACTTAAAATACATTTTTCAATATACGCCTCATGATTATAGGATGGGACAATCGCAGAAACCAATGGAATCTTATTATCTAACATAATTCCCATGTTTAATGGTGATTTAATTCCAAATTCATAATCACAGTATTGATTTTTTTTGATATTTTAGCAGCGCCCTGTACATTCAAATGGTCGCAATTGAAATAATCTGCAACCGTAAAACTGTCGTCGTCAAAATAATCCAAGTAGGGGATATGGTATTTCTGACTCAGTGTATTGCCGACGTTGCGGGTTCGATTAATAATCGATGGATCTAAAAAACTTCTCATCAGCGGATAATTCGGAAATGTTATTATAACCGGCGTAATCTTTTTAGACTGCAAGAGGTTGATTAACGCTTCCAAATCATCTACGACCGAATCGCCGCCTTTCCAATCCTTTGCCGTTTGATTAAATCCGTTCGCTCGAATTTTGTTACCCTCTAAAGACATGACTTTTATGTCATCCCTATGAATTTTTTTTGCTTGGATTTTATTTATCCAGCCCTTTTCCAACTCTTCTTGACGATTATTAAATAACAAGGATAGCGTTTGTTCGGGAGTATAAACAAAAAAAGACTGTAATAAAGATTCTTTATAATATTTACGATCTTTATAATCAAGGTTGTAGTAATATTTATAAAAGAAATCCCTATCTTCATCATGGTCATAATATAAACTGTTAGTTTCCAGACTGATTAACACATATTTCAATCGTGGCAATAGGGGCAGATATTTCTCTACTAACTTCCGGTCGAAATAAATGGATTGACCTCCGAATGCCAAATTATGTGCGTACAAAGTGAATTGATTGGGATCTATTCCATCCTGTGAATGCGAACTCCCCAGAATTAATATTTCAATACTGTCGGCATTTGCCACTAATTGATCGCGCTTTTGCTTGTATTGACTGGGCATGGTCCGAACATAGATTTCACATCCTAACGTAATAATAATTATCGGAATACAAAACAGTAAGATTCTATATAAAAACTTCTTCATCCGGATTAAAATTGAAAATAAATAAATGGATGCTCTGCTCCCTTATAAACCAAGACACAAAATAAGATAAAATAATACAAAGCATATCGTAACCATTTTTGTTTGATACCTAATCCGGACAAGGCATGTTCTCCGTTTCTTCCCCGCCATTCAATGCAAAGAAGAACAAAAATCATGACGACAGACAATAAAACTTTAATTCTTCCTACATCATATTCTCCGATGTTTAAAGAAAATAGCGACATAGAAAACAAGCGAGCTATGTAGTTGAAAGCTTGTGAAATGCTATCGGATCGAAAAATAATTAATCCAATGGTTACCAAGCAAAAGGTAAGCAGCATTTTCCCAAATACCAAAGGCGTTGGTAATCCCCAACGATTCGTTGTTATTTTGTTTTTTTTGAACATGGCTCCCGATAAAATAACCGGAATAAAAAGGAGTCCATGGTACAAGCCAAATAATACAAAAGTCCAATTGGCGCCATGCCAAGCTCCACAAATCACAAACGTAATGATAATTGCTAAGATAACGCCGCCGTTACCCCAATTACGCCATTTTATATTCAAAGGCATGAATATATAATCCGTTAACCAAGAGGTGAGAGAAATGTGGAATCGTCTCCAATAGTCTGCTATATTTTGAGCGAAAAGTGGAAAATTAAAGTTCCTTATTAATCGGAATCCCAACAATTTAGCTATGCCTGTCGCCATATCGGTATAACCCGAAAAATCTCCATATATTTGAAAACTAAATAAGACAGCACAAAGCAATAAACGATTTGCCGGCATTGTATCCTGATCGGCATAAATCTGGGAGACAATTGGAGCAATATTGTCTGCAATAACCATTTTCTTGAAAGCTCCCCACAAGATTTGCCGTAACCCGTCGATAGCCAATGCGGAATCGAAAGCCCTATTCTTTTTTAACTGTGGAAGAAACGTATTGGGGCGGTCGATAGGACCGGACATCACACAAGGGAAAAAAGAAACATACGTTGCAAATGTAATAAAATCTTTTTCAGGTTCGTACTTTCCTCTTTGAATATCTATCACATAACTTAACAGTCTGAAGGTATAGAAACTGATGCCTATCGGTACAAGAATATTAAAAGTATGCAGATTCGTTTGTAATCCTATACTCTCGAACAAGTCTTTGAATGAAGCGATAAAAAAATTGGTGTATTTGAAATACAGTAACGTTCCTACGCCCAAAATTACGCTTATTATCGTAAGCAGTTGTTTGCGTTTATCGGTTTTTGCATCATAAATAGCCATTCCCAAGCCATAAAAGCATCCGGTGGTTATGATGAGCAAAATCAATATTTTCCAATTCGCCCAAGCATAAAAAACGTAACTTGCAAACAGCAACAGAATATTTTGAAGCTTCGTTTTTTCTTTCAGAATGGAATAATAGATGGAAAAAACAATAATAAAAAAAATCAAAAAATTGACTGAGTTAAAAATCATTTTATTTTTCTACTAATTCAATTAGACCAATCTCTATGTGATATAAAAAGCTAATTTTTCGATTATTAAATGCAATCGCTTGAACCGGTTCAACCAGTAGTCTGAAATCCTGTTTTTCTAAATCTTCAACCGTTTTTTGTAAATCGTCGGTTTCATAACAAAAATGATAAGCCGAAACTCCCGCTTTTTTCAGGATATTATATACAGGCGAAGTTTTATCTACCGGTTGCACTAATTCCAACAAAGGGCTATCTTCTCTTTTCAAAAATGCAATTCGCACATTTTGAATAGGATCTTCAACCGTTTCCGTGCGGTGATAACCCAATCCAGCATACCATTTTGCCGTTTCATCGATCGAATGAACGGCAACTCCAACGTGATGAAATTCCATTTAACTTAATTTTGAACAAATCGCATCCACCATTTCTCCCACATTTTTCCACGAAAGAATTTCTTTGGATGTGAATTTGATTTTGAACTTTTTTTCAATTGCTACAATTAATTGGATGTGAGTTAACGAATCCCATTCATCAACATCATTAGCTGTAGTTTCTTCCGTTAAAATAATATCTTCGTTATCTAAAATGTTACGGAAGATTTCCTGAACCGTTAATAAAACATCTTTCTTCTCCATTTTTAATTAATTATTTTTAGTGATAAAATTATCTTTTAATAATGCATATTCGTTAATTTCGGAGGTAGGCCACCAAGTCTTATGTTGATAGGGTGAATTGATGACCGAAACTCGCAATTCCGGATTAAAAATAACCGAGCAATCACTCAATAAAGAAGCCGTTTTTAACAAATAATCGCATCGCGATAAAATCAGGCAATTGACAATTG
>Ga0123354_10000972_pt1 | contig 32491 bp, 15 predicted proteins | sample TergutLab28metaG_2_FD_97872 | JGI IMG/M metagenome (GOLD analysis project Ga0123354, IMG submission 97872) | Labiotermes labralis P4 segment gut microbial communities from Petit-Saut dam, French Guiana - Lab288 P4 | ecosystem: Host-associated > Arthropoda: Insects > Digestive system > Gut ... | reverse complement strand
TCTATAAGCAAATGCTGAGATGGTTCCCAAGATTCCAAGTTGCCACTACATGCTTCTCATGTAGCCCTCCCGACTTAAATCTAGTAGTAACCAATTTCATGTTTTGTTTACATGTAAAATAACTACTGCCACTGGGTAACAACTCAATTGCAGTAAATAAATGTATTTTTATTATATTATCATAAAATATCTGTACAGGCGTACTAAATATTTTGGCTAGTAGCTGAATCATTTTTACTTTAATAAAATTATTTATAATTGCCGTAACGACGCGTGAGCGGTAGAAGGTCTTTCGTTTGTTAAAGTGTGTCAAAGGATGCTTAAGTACAATGCAAAAAATAGTGTTAACAGCAATTTATTTTCAGCAGTTAGTGATAATATCGTTTTCCTGACGAACATTCATCAACGTTACGAATAATTACGATATTGGACTCTTTTATAGGACATTTTAAAAGCATAGTCTTTACTATATGTGCCACCTACTTAAATTTTACGAAACTCTGCATTTCTTCTAATACTGTTACATTTGAATGTTTTACTCGATTATCAGAATAAACAGCAGTTATTTCCCTAAGCACCATTACCTGGATGGTTTTGAATGTGTTTCCTGTGTTGCAGGAACTATATTACGTAGATTATTGTCTCGCCTCATGGGAATGATATGGTTGTAGCATCGTGTACCGAGGTCCATTTTAGTTGGTCTATTTATTTATACTTAGTAATTGGTGTCCCAAGTAATCTTTAAGTGTACAAATTAACTGCAAACATGTCTTACATTTTTTGTTTTCCCCATACGGGCTTCCTGTTATAATTCTCAATACCCACATCAGAAACACAGCTAAAATTAGCAAGTTCCTTGTCAGTTTACTACATTCCCTGTTACGGTGCTTCTGCTCATTGCAGATCCGTAATGGCTAAGAAGGACATGCTTTGCTTGTATTGCATTGCTGGCCGATTGGTTTATAAATGCTGTGTATATCCCTGTCATGTAGAGAAGTAACACGCTGTTAAACATGAAATACTTTCAACAATTACACTTCTCCTGAGATCCTTACGTAAGTAGGAAACCTTGTCTCAACAACGCTTCGAGCGTTGCATCAAAAGTTCGAAACATGTCGTATTCTGACGTCGTCAATTTGGAACTCTTCCCTCGCCTGCAGTTGAAGGTTATGTTCTGTCAGTGCAACTTAAAAATCTCAAATGTTGCTCATACAAATAGAATTTAGTTGGCCAATTAATACCCAATAATTTGACCATATTCAAGCGTGTAGGCATGCACGTATATTAGTAAATGTGTGAGTGCGTTTGTATGTGTATCGTTCAGTAGTTACTCAAAGGAAAACATGACGTTGTCTTGGGTTTCTTTGTGTGTTTAACACGTCAGATAATAAGACTAAATAGTCCTTTGTGTTATGATGCTAACTACTATAAATTGTATTCATTACTAATGCAGAGAATCCAACACACGTTTAATACTGCACTGTTGAATAACGGACTCTTATGTATATATATATATATATATATATATATATATGTATTAAAATTCGCCCCCCAGTGCCTATTTCTGTTCTACTTTACTATTAGGCTACCTGAAACTTTTAGAAATGACAAAAATGTTCAACTGCATTAAACAGGGAAATACGTTTTCCTGGTCTAGATGAAATCTTCGGTATAGATTTGAATATGGGCTTGCAAAATACATACTGTGCTCTATCAACCGCTCCGTGTTTAATAAGAGAGGGACCGGGGGGGGGGAGGCGCAGACTGTCAGCCTCTGTGAAGCTGAGGATAAATGGCGTTACACGTCTAGAGTGTAATCACTTCTCGACTGAGACTTGAACCAAATTTTGGGGATAAATTATATAACTTTGACGGATCTTATCTTCGTATAATAGGTTAGGTAAGTCGGGTATTCTGTTATGTTATATCCTACATGTGTTATTACTGTCTTCGGCCTGCTCGTGTCACAATACTGCATTTTAGCAATGGAATTATTCATATCACGTTGAGCTTTATTTACTGTTCGTACATTCAAAGCAGCTTACAACCTAGAAAACACGGAGTACTTGATTTGTTCAAACTGGCTCACATAGATTACTGGACTTCCTCGGGCTTCCAACACAGTGTCCTGGGTTTCTTAAAGCTGCGAGAGACAGTTTATGTTTTGAAGTATCTGGACCTAATTTATTGAACCCAGAGATGACATTGGCGGCAGTCCTAAAATAAAACGTATAATACAGGGTTATTCATAAATCCGTGAAACAATTTAAAAATTCGCAACAAATAAACTACTCAAAGGATCATGGTAGTTCTTCGCCGATAGAGAGAGAAATTCTCCAAGTTTTTTTTTTTAAAATATTTAACAGATGCTCAATGTGTCCACCTTTGGTAAAAAGCAGACATCTATGCGATAGTCCATCTCATTCCACACGCGTGTCAGCATATCACGGTCGACCAGAGCCACAGCAGCGGTGATACGGTTGTGAAAATCTGGAGATTAGCAGGGAGTGGAGACAAAAAGACAGTGTCCTTCACAAACCTCCAGAAGAAAAAGTCGCACTGAATAGAAGACGGCTTGTATTTCAGAGCCGGTCTGGACTTTGGAGAAGGGTAAATCTCTTCCCTCTTCCGGGAATAGAAACGCTTATCCTCGGACGTCCAGCACGTAGCCTGGTCATTTTACAGACCACACCATTGCTGCTCCTGAATATTACTGAAATCGATTTTAAGTGATGATTTAGAAGGTTCTGAACTTTATTAAGTTTGCTCTTGTAAATACGTTAAGAGAATTCCTTGTTTTAACCAACAGAATGCACTAATTAAAATACCATAAAACAGATAAAAAACAACATATTAGGTTCCAACTCCTACGTGTTTCGGCACCAAGATGCCATCCTCAGGGGTTTTATTATAAAAAACTCATAAATCCAAACTGCATTTTAGGTGCTAGTTGCTGTCACTTCCATCTAAAACTAAAAAGTCTTAAAATGTTAAAATTCTAGAATACATACGTTAACAAGTACAAGTTCATATTGCTGTAATAACATCATATAGTAATGGGCCTCGTCTGTTACGCTTTCGCAGTTGTTTATATTTGTAAGGTTGTGTATAAAAACAATCGCCACAACAAATGATACAAAGGGATCTCGCCCTGTAGAAATGTCCGTATTCAATCAATACGTGTATATGCATGCCTATAAAAGTAGAATGTGAAATGATGTGTTATATTAAACAGAAAATATCGTAGTACATACTGGCTGAAGCGTACATGTACAACATATCTCGTTTCAGGGTATACAGTGCCCTGAACGAGTGTTTTGTGGTTGTGCTTAAATGGAGTGTATCATCTGCGCGCTAGCGCGTCTGAGTCGTATACAAGAGCAAATAAAGGATTTATTTCGCTAATATTGTGTCCCTTTCTTAAGAATTTCTGAAGTTGGAGTTTTTTAACGTTATCGTTTTCGAGGAAATTCATACGCCAAACTTTGTTACATGTGACAAAGTTTGTCGTAGGAATATTAATATAGCACATGATTTCACATTCTACTTTTATATGCATGTAAATACACATTGATTGAATATAGACAGTGCTACAGGACGACATCGCTTTGGATCATATATTGTGGCAGATGTTTGTATACACAACCAAGCAATTAAAAACCCTGCGAACGTGTAACAGAAGAAGATCATTACTGCTTGATGTTATTACAGCAATATGGACTCGTACTTGTTAACTTATGTATTGTAGAATTTTGATTAATTTTTATGATGTAAGTGAGGGCGACTAGCACCTAAAATAAGTATTTGACTTGTCATTTGTTTTTAATAAAGTCCGTGAGGATGGCACCTTGGTGTCGAAACATATAGGAGTTGGTACCTAATGTGCTCTGTGTTTTATGGTCTGTTTTGTTGCATTTTAATTAGTGTATTTTGTTGGTTATAATAAGCAATTAAAGAGCATGCACGGTATGAAGAGCATAAAACTTAAAAGACTTTGGGTTGCCTTAAGTAGGGGAATTGTTTGTCTGTCTGAGCTCCTCCAGAAGGACTTCGCTCCTACGACAGTTTCCTCCACATCCCTCGCAATTTTCGCCATTCGTTCCTTGCTGCAGTTTCTGATTCAGCACTAAATAATTAACGCAACGTACACACTATGTCAATTACAGGTCTCGCGCATGTTAAGTATCCTTGCTTAGTATGCGAGAGGTGTCAAGTTTATACCTGGTCCCCCAGACCAAATGTTCTGGTTGATGTTTTCAGGTGATTTCACAGAACGGTTGACAAAAAGCAACTGTTAGCTTAGTCAGTTCTGTCTGTCCGTCCACATATATCATAGCTACACCCACCGGGCAGATTTTCCTTCCTATTGTGTATTTTTCAAATTTTTTGACATCTGTTTGTAATTAAAGACGAATAAAAACAGCAGATACTTTAGAAGAAAAACTACTTGCATTTACGATAATTAATTATGATTAGTCTTCATAAGTGAAATTTTTTTTCCTCTTTCTGGTACGCGCTGAGAACAAAGAAATGTTTGAAAATCGAACATCGTTCCAGTTCGACTGGAAACGTCTCTCTCGACGTTTAATCATACTTTACATAAGTCTGCCCGCTGTTAGTACCTCGACGATAAGCAACTATAAATCTGCTGTTAAGATACGGCGCTATTTTATAGTATTGTTTAAAATAATGAGTGCTTGTCTGGAAATTATTCACGAATTTCATGCACTGATACACTAACACAGAGAACGAGCCAGAAGCGGACATTTCCTAGCTTCTTCCTCTCTAACCTCTTTCCCTCTTGCAAATGCCAAGATGTTACCTTAAATGAAATGGTGACCACATCCCTTCACACTTGTACCATTCATTATTCAGTAATATCCAGTTATTCGCCGTTATACTTTGTATTTTCTCCAGGTACGGACAGCATCTTTAAATATACTATAAATACTAATTAAAATGAATAAACTAATTAAGTCCTATTTGGCATAAGCTAAACAACACATCTTTCTTCAGAACACGAGTTGTTCAAGGTGCTTCTCAGGGCGTAAGGATGTGTTAAAGTGTTTTAAGGATGATCTAGCAACCAGTAACGTCGTGGTTGTATCTATGCACTCAAAGGTTCGTGGATTGTTTATTTAGTGGAATGTAAGGCTGTGTTATTGTGTGGGATAGCTCAGTCGGTATAGCGAGTCGCTACGGACTGGTCGGTTCGATTTGTGTTGTAGGTTCAGATGTTTCGGACACGTCTACAAAGGCCTCGAGCCCCATCCAGCCTCCTGTACAATGAGTACCGAGTCTCTGTCCTAGGGGCAAAGCGGACGGAGCGTGACACTGACCAATAATCCTTTCTGGAGCTGATATTGAGTGTGGGTAGAGCTATAACACTGTCTGACTGTCTGCTTGGGGTGTGATGGGACAGCCTTTGACGTATCTTTAGGTTGGTAGTGTTTTTCTTAAAGAAGGTGTTTGCAGTTGCTAACAGTAAGTACTGGCAAATGGCGGATTATACGTTCTGAGGCATATCATGTTTCAACAGCAAAAAGGGACAAGGTAATTTATGAAATATTATTAGGTAATCTGTCGGTATAGTTCGCGTGCGGACTAAGGCCACGGAGTTAGTTAATACAAGAACATTCTTATTTAATTAGTAACCACACATTTCAGATTCTTACGGCAGTTATTCTGCTGGCGTGTGACGTCTTAAGTTACTTTTAGTAGGCCTATTTTTAAAAACGCCGTTGGAAATTTCTTTAATTCCTACAGCAATACAATAGGTCAAAATAAACAAACACATATGTTGTGGTATCAGTTTTGTAGAATTTTAAACAAAACCTGTAAAAATCCTGCACTATTCATACCACAACAATTATGTTGATTGCGATCTATTGCTGTAGGTTTGAAGAAATTTTGGTGTCAGCTTCCTGAAGATGGCGAGATAATAGCGCCGAAACATGTTAGATCAATGTAAAAGACTGGAAGCATAAATTGTAGAATAGTGCATTTTTTTTGGTTTTGCCTTATTTATTTATGGCCTTCTATGTAATTCAATCCCCTCCCCCTTTTCGATATACGTGGACACACGTGCGGCCCTCAGGTGAGTCATGTGGCCCTCTTGTGGGTTGAAGCTGGTCATCCATGGTCTACACAATCCTCGGTCAAAACCTGTAATCAAATCCGACAAGCATTAGATGCGATGCATATATCGTGTTTGTATATAAGAGCATCACTTTCAAATAGGGATTTGTGTTTTGTCGGCTTTGAAAGCTACTGGTTTCCGTGGTTCCTGTAAGGAGATTAGGTTTTAATTTGGCCGTAGTTAATGGGAAGTATTGTAGAAGCCTCCTATACAATTCACCACAATCACTACAACTGTCATTATCCTTGACTCGTTTGTCACCTCTCGTACTCCCCCATCATCTGCTTTATCCTGTTTTTCTTATCTGGAATTGCAAGAATAAATAATAAAAGGTACGTTGGTGTAGGGTGTTATCTCTGGGATTAAAAAGCGTAATGTACGAATATTACTCTGTTGTGTTTGAATAGATTAGAGCTAATCAGGCGATGGAATTTAAGAGTTTTGATAACAGCTATCTGACAAAGTTCTCTGGGAATGTACGTCTTTGCTACAGCAAGAATCAGACTCCTTCATCATTTACTGCTCCTTAAACGTCTCGAGGAAATATATCGTCCATGTAGTAAAAACCAGCATGTAAAGGTAAAGGTAAAGCAGTCCCGTTACAGGCCCGGAGAGGCCCAGAGGGTTCCAGAAAGTTAAGGTTTCCAGATATCATGACAACGGCACAGGTTGTCAGTCTTACGCACCGGCCACCTTTACCGCCTTTACCCTTATTTCTGTTACAGGCTGAGTCGACCCCAGGGCCATAGTGCGATCGGGAGGATTTTATGTCAATGAAAAATTCCAATGACATCAGCTGGGATCGAACCAGCGACCTTCCGATTTGTAGCACAGCACCCACTGTGCTACCGCGGTCCCCAAAACCAGCATGTATTTTGGTAATTGTATTAGGGAACGTTAATCAGTTTTTACTTTCCGCAGTCCGATACCCGGTGAAATTATGTGGTTTAGATCTCTGTACTTGCAGCTATTTTGGTTCAATTATTCGCACCGAGTAGGCTGTGAGGTATTACCGATATCTATAAACGGTAAATTGTATAATGAGAAATTAATCTTCAGCCCCACAAACTCGAAAATTATTTTAGTACACGGCTTGTGAACCCGAAGGACCGGTGGTCAAATTCCGGCAGAACAAATTTATTTTTATCTTCTCGGTGATCCCTGCACGAACTGAAGTCCACCTAGCGTCCTTCACAATGGAAACGGTGAGAATTTTTTTCCCCGGGAGCAAAGTGACTTATGTTGAAAGCTATTCATTCCATCTGACGCCAAAGTTACAAATTAATGGCACTCTACCTCCACGCCGAATATGTTGGTGCTCACTCAAACACGGCCACAGCTTCGTTATTTAAGTTTTACCGTTTTGAATATTCGCAGGTCTATGCTGATGTATAGAAAATATGACACATAACATGCAAGAACGAGAAATCTAGATTGCAGAAGACAAACTGATGAAACACAGCGAGGGCTTCGAGAGTTCGGGCACAGGCGGAAGTGTCGGATGAACTTTTCGCTAATTCGTGACAACCCACAATTTCGGTTCACAAATACGCTGTTTTGAAGATTCATTGTGTAATGTAGACAGTTACTATGACACTAACATTCTCGATAGATGATATATTTTTTCTTCCTTTACGGTTAATTCCATGCTCTAAATATTGCTAACTTATATGCTTAGTAAATTATGTTGTTTGTCACACTCTGTTTCCATGATGATGAATTGCTATGTAATTTTTGCTGACGACGAAAGTGCGTCTTACAAGTTTCATACTGACATTTTTAACGTGGAACCTTACTCCACATCAAGCAACACCGAGCCACGTCTTTTTGACAGCCTTAAAATGTCAGAATTTCACTTAAGCACAACACTTTACAAATGTGCCTGACATATTTAGGGCAGCGAATCATGCATCACATGGTGTAGCGTTGTGTAGCGTGATATAAGTAGAATTCCACAGTAACTGCTCTTTGTAAGAATGTATCCCGGAGAACGAGAAATTCTCACGTGACGTGTTTCACGCAAGCTGCAGATGAATCATGTCTCTGGTAACTCTGCCTTGCTAATAATCGATGATTCTGTCCGTGAACATTGTAGACCACTATTTATTCTATTTTTTGTGACCAAGTATTATCAGAACTTATTAGGATTTTCTACAGTTGCGAATGTGCCATGTATTTTCAGCTGCTGAATATTTGTGTACACTCCGAGTTACAATTGAACAGTGTCATTTGCTAGTCTTGTCAGATTGAAGTGTGCGTATCTTAAAAATCTCCAAGGTGAACCCAACTTTTCACGTCATTCCGACACTACCACTTACGCGCCTTCTTTGATTTTCGTTTATAACAAAGGTTTTAACATTTTATTTACCTCATCTTACTGCCGGTGAAAAATGATGTCAAATTCAAACCTCCTTGCAAAATTTTTCTTATATCTCTCATGGAATTTCCTTTATCTTGACGTCAGAGTTTTATTCAATAATTTGAATAATATGAAGTTGTCCAAAAGTAGGACATTATCACTCTTATGCCTATTACCGCTCATGTGGTTAGCACCTTCTCTTTTCAATACCTTTCGATTTCTGTCAATTCCAAATTTCTTTAACCTAAAGTATAGCGGAACACATTTCACACACTCGCATTTCGCAATATTTCTCGCCTACCTTACCTGCATATCGCTCATATAGAACCCAGAAAGAATATCGCACAGTCCCATATTTGAAATTATAACTTACGTCCAATCGCAAAAAAAGTTTCATTTTTTTTAGTCAGCGTGTAGTACGTCATAATTAATAAGTAGCCTGCAGAGATAACAATGTGAGGTATTCTCTATGTAATAATTAAAATGCCTGTCATGTGTAAGGACTCTCTCTTCTCGCATAACAACACAGATGTTTTACATTCAGTCCAGCGGTATCTGGGGTCTGACGGACGAGCTGAGAAAGTGTGTATTTAGTATTACTAGCTGCTGCTTCGCTGCATCGTTTTTATGTCATGTGGTCCTGTACGCAGTTAATCCAGCGTGAAACACTGGAAGTGGCTTCAAGTGAGAACAGATTCTTCTTCTTGAATAGTTCGTACGCATATTTCTCTTTCTTTAACTCATTTGTTTATCAGTAAATTGTTTTGTTGGTGTTTAACATAGTGGCGGATGAATGAATAGATGGCGCTCTTGCTTTGTACTCAGGCTCATTTTTCGAAGGAGCCTGGCTGTTACGCCAGACGATTATCATTTCCATCCCTCCGTCCATCCACGCAAGTATCGGTGTATTGAGTTAGGTTCGGCTCCGACATCTTCCTCCGACTTCTTTTCCAGTCTATTCTCATCCGATTGTTCAAAAGTGTTTAATCAAAGGAAGCGTAAGTCGTCTTTAAATAAACCAAGTATGTATAATTTAGCTAACTATAGAACTAATTATCGCCATGGTATAGAGTCCTCATTGAGAAGATAAATAATTCTTCAATTATTAAAAAAAATCCCTGGCATTTGTAGAATGCGAAGAGTGTTTACGACAGCCTAGCACTTCTCTTTGGCCTGAGTCAGATAAGCTCAATTCGCTTCCCCCGTACCACCTCTCTAAGATTCATTTTATATCCATCCATTCATGCCTAGTACTTATGTCTCGTCTCTTTCCTTCAGGTTTCCCCCACAAAAAAACTGTAGGCGCTTCTGTCTGGCCCCGCGCCCTTTTCACATTTACTTTTCTTTATTTAATCTCCGTAGTAATATTTCGTGAGCAGTACGAATTGTGAAGCTCCTCCTTCTGTTACTTCCTCCATCTTAGTCTCAAACATTTTCGTCAGCATTCTATTCTCCGACACATTTAGCCTATTTTAGTTCTTTTACGTGAATTATAAGAGCCCTCCACTGTATAAAACAACAACCCAAACTGTATTTCTGCTTGTTTTAATGTCAATATGTAGGTTTTTAGAAAAAAGGAGGGAAGGAAAAGGGTTATGGAAAGTGGCATTCCCCTAATATAATTCGCTCTTAATTTCTTCATGCATGCAGTTTTGATTTATTATTGCTGTTCCCAAATGTATGAGGTTCACCAAATTTTGAACGTATCTGCGTTGTGACTTTTTCTGCATTCTGCTTAACAGACGTAAACATGTTCCTAGCACCTACATAAAAAAAATTGAATGAAGGCTGAAGTTTTTTGAGTAGCTGAGTGGCTGTAGGCTTTTCTATTTATTGGATTGGTTATTTAGTGTATTAGCTTGTCAGTCAGCTGTTTAGCTAGATAATTATAACTATACGTTTGTACTGTAGCCACGTGTCGCTGTAGTCTCAAAGCCCCAAATGAGGTCGACGTTGTGACATCGTGCCGGGAGACTGCATTCCCTAGAGACGGTGTTAAGTAAATATGATACATCGCTCTAACAATGAGCAGATGAGGAAAAGAGAAGTTCCCTGAAATAAACCTGTCCCCTTATGATTACTCTGAAACTCACTGTGGATCTGTGCAATCACAAATCTGCATTATGCTGTCTGAGAGTCCGGTTTCATTATTTTAAATTATTAATTATTATTTAAACCGTTACGTAGTTTTATAATTATAGACATATTATATTATGTGGCTATTAAGTAGCTTCTCCAGGAGGTGGGATGTGGGTATATGGACTGGATTGGGCTGGCCCAGGATAGAGACAGATGGCGGACACTTGTGAGTGCGGTAATGAACCTTCGGGTTCCGTGAAATGCGAGGAATTTCTTGACTAGCTGCAAACCAGTTAGCTTCTCAAGAAGGACTCTGCACCGTGGAGTAAGTATTACGTAGCTTAATACTACTTATGTGCTGTACGTTTCTCTCGAATTCGTAAAATTCCCTTTACGTTGCAGCGACGATACTCGTTGAGTAGGAAAACACCCTCAGGTCATTTTTGTTTTAGTAGTAGTTTTATAAATTCACATTCTTTAGATACCAAAAATGAAATGTTCACGTCATTAAAATCCACTTATGATAATATCCGTTACCGCCTCCTTTCTGGCAAATGGCGTTGGATGAATTTTTAGAATAAGTTATCAGCCACAGTTGTATTTTTTCATGTTGATATTGATGTGCTGTGTAGCTTATGTCACAATTGACAGTTCCATTGATAGTGTATCAACTGCAGGATTTACGTAATGTCCATCGAGATATGAAAATTATCATTAATAATTGTACCATTAATATAATGGGATTCGAATTAATGTGTGAGTTGTATTTTAATAGAGCTAAACCGGCATATCACGAGAGAACTGAGTAGCACAGAGACAAATGTCATATTACCCAGCAAACTAACCGTTGTCCAGTGTTGCAACCGCTGCAGGGCTAAACTGATCATAGGCCTGTAGCAGCTGATGCTTTCAGAACAGTTACATTAAAAGCCACGAGGAGAACGAGAGAAGCAATGTACGTGTAACGTAACATTGAGGCGCTTTCATGCAAGCATTGTTGGTGTGGAAAAACAATGAGAATTACACAACCTGAGTGTGTGTATTTATAGCCTTAGGTATCCAGCACGTAATGCGCATGCGCCCTATTGTCATCTATAACCTGTCCGGCTGTAAAATATTTTTCCACCTTTTCTTAAAAACGACACGATATCCGAAAAAAGTTACAGAACACAAAAAAGTGTGTTGTTTGATAGAGATATGATAAAAATGTATATTGGTCTTCAAATAAAATACCTTTTATTCTTGTCCGGCTTTAATGAAACTCGTATTTTCTATACGGATTTTCGAAAAATCCTCAAATATCAAATTTCATGAAAATCATTCCAGTGGGAGCCGAGTTGTTCCATGCGAACAGAAGGACGGACAGACATGACGAAGCTAGTAGTCGCTTTTCGTAATTTTGCGAACGCGCCTAAAAGTGACACGAAACTGAACCAGCAGAGCGGGAATGCGGAACGAATATGGAAGGGTCCGAACAATCTCCCCTTATGGCGATCATACAATTTCTGACAATATTTCCACTTAAAATATCGATCATATCGCTCAAAGTCTGCGGCGCATGCGCGTTAGTAACAAGCGACTAGAACAGTGGGCTTTGTGGAAGGATATATGGGCCGAGTTTTGATTGTTTATGGGTTCACTGAGTACTGTGTAGCGTTTTCCGTTCTCCAATTAGGTATGCTCCAGTAGACATTAATGGGTTCAGTAAAGCGAAAAAATGAAAATCTAAAATTGATCATATTCTTTCGCCTGCCGATTTTAACTCACATAGCAAACAACGTGTACTCGTGTATGTGAGTTAGAGGCCTGCGTATGGGCTCAGTATATCTGACCATAGCAGGGGGGGAAAAGAGACCATTACGCAACTGTTATTGTGTGCACCTGTCACAACGAATGTGAGGTATGAAGGATACGGAATTGAGATAAAGTGTAGATAAACGAAGGCTTTTTATTTGTATAAATTTACTTATGTGACTCTATGACAAAGGCTCAGTTGGCCAAGACTTATAAAAACCCTTAATTCCATTCCCATGTTTACAAGAACCTAAAATTATTTTATATATCATGTTCGTCAAGGTTAGTAACATTCAATATAACCAATCTAGAATTTTAAATTATATATGAGTAATAATAGCAGCGTATTTTATTCTTTGCAGTTAATCAATACCAGAAGCTGTAATTACAGTTGTACGAGCTCCTGATGATGGGTGTCAACACCCGAAACATGTAGAGCTGCGTACAGAAATGTAATAAACTGAATAAGTCGCATCTTGTTGGACAGTTATTAAAAACCTAAAATTAGTCCCAGTCCTGTACAAAATGAATTCGCTCAACACCGGCTCACTCTTTGTCTTTATGATACATTCTCATACTTAGTTTTTTCTTTCCTTCGGTTTCACAAACCAAAGATTTGTGTGAACTTCTCATTTCTCTATGCCAAACTAATGCCCCGCCCAAATCATTCGTCACGATTTAAGGATTTATTCTTTCGCTTGACAGAGCATTTCGTTCTCTTATGGTTTCGTGAATGTTTTCGTGTCATTTTTTTGCCCGTCCTTATTTTAATTTTCCTGCTTGTTCACTACATGTCTTGTAATCTTAGGCACCCAGAAAGGCGCTTTTTTTTATGGGCACGAGACATGACAGGTTCAACAATTCGTGGAAATGCAAGTTATTTCTACTTAATTTGGCATGTAATAAATGAAGATGAATCCTATCTCATTAAAGAATTCTACTATAGTTCCCCGCCGAGTTCACTGTACACTTACTTGCGCGATTACCCGGTTCAAACCGCGGGTGAATTTCCAACTGTTTTGATTACAATTTAGGCCTAATGGCTTCTTCAGCCTTTTACATCTAAGTTTCGCAATAATATTTTCTGATAATCTTGCAGATCGTAACCTATGCACATTTACGATCTTAATCTCAAACTATTCAACGATATGAAACCTCTGCATTTGAAAGAGTGTCGATAAATCACCTGATAAATAATCGGTTCATGAACTCTAATGTTGCGGTATGTCTTTGTCTGCACACCTGTAAGATTGTAATTTTATTTAGGCAATGATTAGTTTATAATATTATGCAGTTCATTCGTTTTATTACAGCCATATGGTAACTATATGTGCCACCTGCTCTAAGCAAAGCTCTGTTCTTTGTCACATTGTGTATTGCTATGCTTTATGTGATTCGTACGGAGCACACCAGTTATTTTGTTAAGTAGCTTAACCTGTTGATCTTATGAAAGTCAACGTGTGACATAGGAAATGTATTTTATGAATTTAGATGGACATGAAAACTAACACATCTCTTTCTGACCTCTTGAAGATGAAAAGGTCATAACGTGATTTAGACTTCACTAAAAACGGTTAGAGTAATATACCTAGTAGAACTAGAATGATTCATTATTTGTGTAAATTATGTCAGTATTTCCTCATGCGACTTACGTATCAAGCCTTTCTGACAAATTAATCTTTCCTGTGGAACGTATGTGGTAGAGTAAAGAGATTATATGAGTAAACATTTATTGAATATTGCTCCATTAATTTGTCTGACGGAATCGAACTGTCACACCAAGTACGCAAGTTAATGTCGAATAATTTATCTGAACGTGTTGTAATCCGATGCTATCAGAACGTGTTGCTGGCTTAGTAGCGCCCTTTGCTCCTGTTTGTTGGAAAACTAGTTATTTATTTATTTTGAAGTTAAATTTTCCTTACTTAGTTATAATATTCCATATTACTGCTTACACCCGACATTTTGGGCTATGTTCCTTCACAGTGCAACTTGTTTTTTGTACGTTCGTTTTAGAAATTTGAATTCTGTCAACTCCAAGGTGGGAAAAATTAGACGAGATGCGTGTAAGAACTGTTCGACTAAAGCAGGGATTCTCAGATTTTTCATTGGCGTACCGCTGAATGAAATTTAACAATTTCAATATAGGACCACTATTATCAACCAACAACAGCACTTACTTAACTTTCACATAAAACACTTTAAAAACACTTAAAATCACTCCGACATGTTTCGTTCTTGTCAGATCATCATCAGGGAGCTTTGTTGTTTCTTGCTAAAGTTCTATTACAATATTCACAATTTAATTTGTTTTTGCAAACAAGGTGTTGTGGCAGCATGTCTGTAAATAAATTGTACTTATTAAGTATACTGTCAAAACAGGTATATATTGACAATATACTTAATAAGTATAATTTATTTACATACATGCTGCCACAACACCTTGTTTGCAAAAATGAATTAAATTGTGAATATTGTAATATAACTTTAGCAAGGAACGATAAAGCTCCCTGATGATGATCGGACAAGATCGAAACATTTCGGAGTGATTTTAAGTGTTTTTAAAGTGTTTTATGTGACAGTTATTTAAGTACAGTTGTTGGTTGATAATAGAAATGATTCTACAAAAATGCACGGTGCAACAATAAGATTTATACCACCACTACTTTTGAATTTAGATTAAAAAATTGAAAGTTGAAGACTGGCTGACAAAGGGGATGAGTTGTAAAATGTTGGCAGTAATGCTGCATATTAGCATATATATATATATATATATATATATATATATATATATATATGGCTTGTACTCATTTATTTTTTACATTTGTATCCTTTGTGTACTTCGATTTTTTATTAAGGCCCCTGACCACTAAACAACGTTTGGCGTACCAACAGTGGCATGCTTGCCACAATTTGAGATACCATGGTGTGAATAATGACCTTGCGTTATGGCCGATTATAGCAAATAGCCTAATATCTTACATTTGATGAGAGTTTTTAGCGAGTTTTCTCGTTTCTTATAGGTGGAAGGGATTGTGAGAGTCAGAAACTTACAGGACTCATTGCCTCTTTCCTTTATCATATCTTATAAAAATCAGTCTTGACGTTCAGAGCCCGACAAGGGAGAAGAAAGACAAGAGCGGAACTGACCACATGGGATACGTGCAGCTTGAACATTAGTTTCTCTTTCCCATGTAGTAAATGGAAATTGTTAATTTTTAGGCGCTTTCGCAAAATTGTGTAAAACGAGTATTAGCTTCGTAATGTCCGTCCATACATCTGTCCGCATGGAACAACTCGGCTCCCACTGAAAGGATTTTCATGAAATATGTTTTTTATTATTTTTCGACAATCTGTTGAAAAAAATCAAGTTTCATTAAAATCTGACAAGAAACAAAAGTAAGCTTAAAATAAAAAAGAAAAGAATAAAGAACACTACCCAAGAAAATACAAAACAATAAACTCATAAAAGGAATACTTGCATACTCTGCCAACAAATTAAAGCAAAATCCCCCACCACCATACTCAACATTAAACACAGAAACAAGCTCAGATTCTCCCTCAGCAAAATAAAAAGGAGTACGGTTAGTCTCAGCCAAACAAGAAATAAATCAAATAAATGACAAAGGAAGAGAAAGAAAAATTAACCACAAGTAAACTTGGAAAGAATAAAAATAAGGCAAATTATATCTACAAATCAAAACAACAAAAGAAAGCAAAATAAAAGCCAATATAACCTCATAAGAAATAGTCTGAGCCAAAGCACGAAGACCACCTAATAAAGAATAACAAGAATTAGAAGACCACCCAGCAATTATAACGGTATAAACACCAATTCTAGTACAAGCTAGAAAAAATAATAAACCCCAATTCAAAAGAAATAAAACCACTCAGATAAGGAATTAACAAGTAAACTAATAATGAAGACCAATACAAATTTTTATCATATCTCGCACAGTTCTTCTAAAAATTAAAAATGTTCCAGAGAAAATTGTAGAGCAAATCGAATCACACTTTTTATGATCAATAACTTAATTTTTTTTTCGAAAATCGTGCCGTTTATGAGATAGTGTGTAAAAGTATCGTAAAGCCAGGCAGGCCACAGATGAAAATATGGCGCATGCACATTTCACACTGGACACTTAAGTCTACGAATACACACTCAGAATATGTAATACTTACTGCTTTTCCACTGCAACAATGGTTGTACGAACGCGCCTCTATGTTACGTTATACGTTCATTGCCTTCCCTGTTTAGCCTGTGTTCATAAAACGTAGAAGTCTTACGTTGCGGTCGAAGAAGAGATACTCTTCCAGGTTCTACAATTCGTTATGTTGTAAACGTCTGTAATACTGAAAGTAAAATGTTATGCCGGAACAGGTTATTAGAGTATGTATGGTTATGTGTGTTGCAAAACTGTTATATTATCGGGAATGTAAAGAATTCCCTGGCCCGCAGACCGCCTCGCAGCTGTAGGCAGTTACACAATAAGCCGCATCGTCTCGCACGTCCGCATACGACACACACTCACATATTCAAAGAACATAATCTTTCGATGAATAAAATTATTTAAAAATCCAGGAACTTGCACGTTTTTAAGCCGTTAAAAGAATCTGTGACTGATTGTTTATATAGCAGCTCGAATGTTTGTCGATGGAAGAAATAAATATTGCAGTTTTCTTCCCGATTTCGAACCGGAAACTGCGTTGTTAAACCGCTGGAAAGTCGTCTGCAGAAAAGAAAAAGAGGCATGAACCCATAAAAGATGTTATTTTGCTTCTGTTCAGCCGTAGAATGACCCGAAGCAGCGTAACGATCGTCTGTGTCCACTGAACGGTTTGTAGGCTATGAATAAAAAAAACATTTTGTATGAAAACTCATGTCCACTTCTCCTCCTAATTTTTTGTGTTTGTTGATATCCGGCTTTTATTTTTCCTCTTTTTTTGTCCTGCAGTTCGCGAAGAGATAGAACTCTAAATATTAGAAAAAGAAGAGGAATCTGTAGGTAATTTTGAATCGATGCGATGTATATTTGAGATGTTGTGTGGCTTAACTCTGTGTAGCTTTTAACCTGCTTCTTATTCTTTTGGAAAGTGAAGCGTCACTTTATAGACAGTTACAGTAACGCTCGCAAAACTCTGTGTTTCGTCTGCCACATTTGAGGGACATTTGACAAGAATTCAACGAAAATATCTAATTGGATTTTCTCAAAACTTAGGTCTTTCGGGTTTACAAATCTCTGCTGTCGTCGAAACATCTTCACCATTCCCTATGCTAAAAACTATTATCGAACTTTTCCTGTATTATAGCTAAATCCTTAAATTTATTACGATATAATTTTTACTACTGTGTGCGAAATTCGTTTGTAGTTGTAGAAGGGCGTGTGCATTTACTTCACCCAGACTATCTTACAGCAGGTCTTTAAAGCGTTTCCTTTATTTAGAAGGTTTTTAACGGGCTGTATAGATTTTTATTTTATTATATAAAGCTTTACTCTTATGTAGTTGTGAATATTCATACAGCTTTTATTTTCTGCTCCCGTTTTTACCTTATGTATCCCGTCTTCACAGCTTTTAATTGCATTTTATCACATGTTTAATGTTTTTTTGTGTAATATTAATGTGTCCCTTACTTACCTACTTACTCCATGGTGCAGAGTGCATGTGTGGTTAACAACTGTATGTTGACGATGAACGGATGGTGATAGAAAGCCTGTCGAGGAGTGCGTTCGTGGTCTATTTTAGGTACTGCTTCGGAATTTGTGTGGACGTAATGAGGAAGAACGCAAACAAGGCAGGAAATGTAGTATGAATGTAACATCCAGGAGCGTTCGCGTATACTTCGTTGCCGTTGAAGAGCAAAGAGTGTTATTTATTCGGAGTGTGTGTGTGTAGGCTCCGTTGTCCAGCATACGAAGCGCATGCGCCGTGTGTATTGCCATCTATGGCCTGTCTGGCTCTATCATATTTTTCCTCATTTTTTCATAAACGGCACGATTTTCATTAAAAAAAATGTTGTTGAACATAAAATGTGTTTTGAGTTTGTGTACAACGTATGTCTGAAACATTTCTCATTCTGAGAAGAAATTAACGGGATGTTGTCACAAATATACGTAGGTGTTCATGCACAATACTCATCATTCTTGTCAGATTTTAATGAAAATTTAATTTTCTCGACAGATTTTCGAAAACACTAAAATTTCGTGGAAGTCCATTCGGTTGGAGTCGACTTGTTTCATGCGTACGGACGGACGGAGAGATAAGTAGACCTGACGAAGCTTACATTCGCTTTTTACAGTTTTGTGAAAGCGACTAAAAACCTGAGATTATTTGTTTTCCGGCAGATTTCCAGCATGCACCCCTCGAATACAAGTAGAAGCGCTACCACTTTAGCCAGCAACAGATGAGTGCATATACAAGTACCAAAGTTTCACGGACATATATGCCGTCATTATTGAGGCTTATGGCCTGAAGCTGGCGGGAGTGCTTTCAGCCGAAAGACTGGTACCTACTCACCAGGCTACGTTTTCTCGTAACTCAAGAGGCTATAGAAAAATGCATGTGATGTTTATGAAAACTTGACTTTCTTCAATGCACAAATTTTTGGGGAGAATTCAAGAACTTACTTTTCTAACTGAAAGAAATGGGATTGCTGCCAGTGTTCCTGACACTATGGGTTACTTTCAGTCTTTGAAGCAGAGAAGGTTTGTGTTTTCTCAACGTGTGTTTTTGTGCAGTTATAGTAAATTTATGTTGTGTTCTGAAGTAACACACTTTGAACTGCAGTATTAAGAAGAAAGGAGATATAATCTTAACACATGTTAAAAGTTCTGAAAATTTTTTCTCGATAAGGTAAAAGACACCAAAATTTTGAACACTTATTTTCCTGTTCTTCTTTTTCAATATCGTATTTACATTTCTCTTTGTTGCTACATTACCGCAATGATAAAAGGTACAAGGTAAATCAGTCCCATTACAGGCCTGAGGTGCCCAGAATGTTCCAGGAAGTTAAGGTTCTCAGATTACGCGACAATGGCCCAGGATGGTGGCAAGGTTGTCAGCCTTAATCACCGGCAGCTTTTACGCCCAGAAAATACTCCTGGTACTCATTTCTGTTAGAGGCTGAGTCGACCCCAGGCCCATAGTGCGACCGGAAGGATTATGTAAATGAAAACCTCCAATGACACCATCTGGAATCGAACCAGCGACCTTCCAATTTGTAGCACAGCACCTTAACCACTGTGCTACTGCGGTCCCCATTACCGCAAAGAATAAGTTGAATTTCAAAATGAATGGACATTATTGATGGGAAGTTTGCTAAAGGCAAGATACACGGTATCACTCCCAACACGCAAGAATTGCCGTCTGCATTGTTTGTTTATTTATTTGTTGCTGAGTATAGAAAGCAGAGCGAAGGCTTTCCTTGCACTGCTGGCAGCATTGCTCACTTCAATGCTTATGCACAGTCGACATGTTGAAAGACAGAGCTGCAGGTAAAGTACTTGGATGTATCTAGCTCTACAGTTGTCACGCTATCTTCCGGGCTCGAGGTGGCGGAAAATGGAGGCGGATAATGAAAGAAGGATCTTTACTAAGACAGACTTCTACTCCTAGATAGGCAACCAAGCAGAGTTTATTCCAAATGTATTTGGGTTTTCTTATGTTGTGATGGTTTTTGCCTCTCGATGGTCCTTCAAACCCCTCCCACCACCCAAAAATATTTACGTCAAAACTTAAGGAAAACCAAATAAAATCCGAATGACCTCAGACTCTGAGCATCATTTATGTTGGGTCTATAAGGACAACAAAAAATAACAGAGATTTCTGAAGAGGTGCTCCCTTGACTGAATTTTTTAAAAATGTTTATAAAAACACAAAATGGCTGTGCCATACCGCGTATTTGGAAGTAACCATTTCAAAATCTTGACGTCTCTTCATTTAATATTCCAAACTGGCGCCCTTGATTTTAATTATAGTATAGTGGCTCGATATAGATACACTCTCACCCGAAGATATGCTACTAAAACCTTGGAACAGAGCTCTCGATATGCTGATAGTCACTTTCTTAGGCAAGAAATTGACGTAATTTTATGGAACATGGAGTTTTATTGAATTGTTTAAAAGATCCCGTCTGTATACGTCATACTGAGCCAGATGCATCTAGTTCGCATCTTTTACAGTCTGTTTTTTGCAACTAATCTTAATATAACATTAAGACCCACAATTAAGCTTCCCAAGTGACCGCTTTCATCTAATAACTTCTTTCCATTATATTCCAGCTTTGGCACATTTTCCAAGTCGCATTGCTTACCTCTGTTGTATCATTTTGCCATTCACTATTGTGAAGAAATGAGCATATATATAGACCTTATCTGCGTTTATTTGCAGTCTAAACCCCTTACTGTATTGAAACCTGTGTATTGTATTTATTTTTGTGTCTCCCCCCCCCCCATCAGAGGATTAAATAACGTGTAATAATGCCCTTTTTATGTGGAAACCCGAAGGAAAAAAACTGCTTGGAAGATCTAGACGTGGATTGAAGGATACGATTAAAATTAATCTAGGAGAAAGTGGTTTGAAAGATGTCGACGGGCTTCGTTTCCCTCAGATTAGGGATAAGTAATGTTCTATTGTGAAAGCAGCCATGAAGCTAGAGATTTCATGAAACCGTGGAATTGCTTAAACAGCTGTGAAATCTGTAGCTTCTCAAGATGGATTCTTGTCAGTGGAATTAAGTAAACACGTCCAACTCCTGACTTTCTGTGTTTAGTTCTTGGCCGTCTGGAAGATATATGTTTCTCACCTGGGTATTGTTTTATGTGGGCTACATTTTTTGTATTTAGCCCCGCAATGATGAATAATTATTAGAGTTAAGGACTTTAACGAAGTTTCTTTTGCTTCATTAAATGGAATGGAACTTGCTTTATATGGTAAAAACATTTGAAACATAAAGAGATTCGCTTCTGGAAAGTAAACGTTTTTAAGTACTAATAACTGGATGTTGTAACGGCCGCAATGAATAGCTAGTCGTGAGGAATCAGTACTGACGCAGTTGCCAACCAAAGCAACTTGGTAGATTGTACAAAATAATGTAGTGTTTGCTGTTCGTTTTTGTGACTCACGGTGTCTGTCTGCCTTTGTATAACGAAGGTAGTCGAGCAGCCTTCGCTCTATAGAATTGCTTGCTACGCATTCCGGGAAAGGGCTTCTGGGTATTCCTTTCTTATGTAGCTGTATATTATTGGTAAATAGTGAGATAAATGTTGGAGAGAATCTTTGACAGATTTTGTCTCAGAAGAAACTTGCAATTGTTATTGTGGTGTTCTGAGAATGGAACGGTATGCAGTGGTAGTCTTTTCATACCATAACTAGAGTCGCGTAATTGTATTTTCCGCAATGTAACTTTATGTAGATACCAGAGGAGATGTAATATAAATGACATAAAACATATTGTAGGTTAGGGGCAATGAATTAAACCCGATGTAACATTGTAGCAACTAAGTGGTCCGCAGAACTTAGGATAACAATTTCATAATTTCAACACAAATAAAAGACGTTTTACAAGTTGCAATGGAGCAGAATATGACAGACATAATATGTGTATCAATACGTAATGTAAACACTGCAGATGCGTGATATCAGTGTATACAACTTGGAACCATATTATAAAATCAAACTGTTAGGGTATGGACCGAGACTGCAAGTCAGGTCAGCTGGACAGGCTGTGGTAAATGGTGACTGCGATGCCACATTGATTATTCCAACCTGATATCAGAAGCCAGATTCTGTAAGGGTCCATTGCCCACATTATTTGTTTACAAAATTATTTGTATTATAATTTTTTTTTCACAAGCTTTCTCCACAGATAGTCAAATCCTGAAATAAGTTAAGAATCCTAGAATGGTACTGGGTTGAGAATTACAGACATCTACAAGACTGTTAATTGGATGAGAGTGGAACAATTATTCCTAGACGGCGCGCTTACCGAAGAAACTTCTTTAAGGCCTGCATTTGCTTCAAACTCAGTTGATTATTTTTTACCTTTTTTTTTTGTTTCACGAATGAAAGCGCTAGTTTCTTGAAACTGCAGTTTTCACGTTGCATGAAATTAATTGCATGCAACCACGTTATTGGTTGTGCGCCTAACCCTAGACTCCCATGTTCCAGAACGCGACCCTTGGAATTTCATATGGCCATGAATACGATATAGCAACAGAGTTTAACAAAATGTTTATATGTGAATTAATTGAAAATATCTTCAGGCTGAAAACGCAGTGGGGAAAATGCGTCAGCGAAATAGAAGCCTTTTTGATGTATAAATTTTGTCAGTGAATTTCGTATAACATTTATTTGCTCTGCTGCGACCCTCGTAGCTATGCCACGACATGTACTGGCAAAGTAAAAGAAGATTTTCGGTAGTTGGTTTTATGTTGTGGGCGGTGTAAGAATAAGACGGAGCAAATTCATAAATCTGAACTTGACGTATTACAATTAATTTCGAAGAATTAATTTTCTCAAAATTTGGAACTATATAAAGCAAATCACTGGAGTCAATCAGGATCAGTGGTGAACAAACCTGTGGATTGCGGGCCCTTTAGAAGTCATGGGATTATTTCAAAGAGGCCTTGGGTCTCAAAAAATCTCACAGTTTCGCACTAGGCAGTCAGCGCTTTGTATCTTTTATTGTTAGTTTTGCGATGAATGAAAAGTGAATTCATTTCCAAATGTAATCGTATCATTACGAATTTTCTCATTAACGGAGCCTAAAAATACAATAGTTAGTGCATGGGGTGTCCACATAATGTTTTTAAATTAAAAATGGATTCTTATACTTGAAAAGTTTAGGAACGGCACGTCTAGGTGAATATAGACATAGAGATATGGGCACCCACCAATGGGAAACCGTCCAGTTTTAGCCCACGGGCGGACAATCCCTCACTATGGATGAACCAAATTTAGTGTTTTGTTTTCCGTGCATTGTGATATATCCGTACATTAAAAACCAATAGGATGCACTATTTACTTTCGATTTATTTCATTAATTAACCTCTACGTGTTTGGAGCAGGCATACTGCTCATCATCAGGAGGTATTACTCTGTATATGCAACAGTAGGTATATGTCATGCGTTTATGTTGACTGGCTGTTAGCAGGATCCTAATGATGAGCAATAAGCCTGCTCGAAACATGTAGACGTTAATTATTGAAATAAATCGAAAGTAAATATTGCATATTGTTCGTTCATATTGTGGGGATGTGGATGAGTCATAACACTATGAAATATAACACATGGTTTCGAACTGCGCAGCTTTCATAAATACGCTGTGAATCTTAAAGGTTAAAACAAGGCGGAGAATTATTGTGACGAGTTCAACGACTATTAATCTCTCAAAAAATGCTTAGCTCAATGTAGTTAATGAGTTGTTCGTGCATTCATCTTTCACACACACAAACAAGAGGTTTTTGTGAGGCTCCTGCAAAATGACAGGAACTGATCCAGCGGCCAGGGCCGGATTATGGGGCGGGCCAGCCGAGCAGATGATCCGGGCACTAATTGGCTACTATGTATATGTGGCCTCTGGGGCACTCTGTTTTGTTACTGTAATAAAATATAATGTATTCTTATAAAAGTAGCTCATTAAGAGGGACTTTCATGTGCGTAGGGTACGTCATTTGGTACAAAGAGGCACTTTGTGTACATGATGCGTGCATTTCTTTAGACATTCCGTGCGTAACTCTTGAAGTAGGAAAATATATCAACAATTTCCCTGGGGCTGTCTCTCAAAGAGCTGTATTTCTCTTCTTGTCATTTCTGCCTGCTACGTGCTGGTCTGTAGAAACAGGGTAGGACAGAGAGGAAAGCAGGCTTTCGTGTGGCAATTATATACGTGGTATATAGAAGAATGGTGCCTGTTGTCCGTGTAAAACAATTTAATAAATGAAATAAAGTGAAATGCCAACTTGGTGGAACTAGGTAATTTTATTGATGTATTCTTAACTCGACATGTTTCTGGTACATACGCCCATCATCAGGAGCATTAGATGTTGAGTTGCAGCGTATGGTTTTATGCACCGAGTTTGTGGATGGGTGGTGGTCTTGAGAGTGCACGGCACCATCCGCACCGTACACACGACCCACGCAGCGGCTCTCAAGACCACCAACTATCCGAAAACTCGGTGCAGAAAACCATATGCTGCAACTCAACATCTAATGCTCCTGATGATGGGCGTATGTACCAGAAACATGTCGAGCTAAGAATACACCAATAAAATTACCTTGTTGCATCAAGTTGGCATTTCACTTTATTTCATGAGGAAGCTGCACAGTAAAACAACCCTCAAAAACAATTTTCTTCAGTCAGAAATAGAAATGCATAGCAATTCCGTCTCTTTCGCTAAATTTCCTGGAACGAATACAAACTGGCAGATAATTGGAGTGACCTTTACCCTTAGAAACCAATTTAGGTTTGTGTTTAATTATCCGGGTTAGAAAACCGTGTAACTTCTTAGGTGAATATCAGCGTTTATGTCTTGAAGAAGGCGGCGGTAAGTTTCTGTCTGTGTAGCTACAAGATGCAATAGCCCAGGAAGCCACGCAATACATTTTCGCACTTGTTCTGCAAATTTTCTTAGCTGAAAATTTCCATATTCTGATTCCATCTTGCATCACGTCTAAAATAATTATTATTCGTCAGTGAGCCGTTTTCCACTAATGAGAAAACCCCGTCGGAATCCAGCGACATTTATTCTTGAAAATTATTTATTTACACAATTTTTGGTGTTTCGCTAAAACAGTTAAAAAATTACACCTTTATCTTTCAGAATATGCAGTTTTGTACACGTGAACACAACTGTCGCTATGTAATTTAATTTTTTTAATTTAATAATTTTCCAACAAGATGTACATAATTAAAAAATACTGCTTTTAACCATCCACCAATATTTTATATACATATTCGTCAAGGCTAGTAACATTCAATATGAACAATCTAGAATTTAAATTGTACATTAATATTAATAGAAGCGTATTTTACTCACTGCAGTTAACAGTTGTACGAGCTCCTGATAATGGGTGTTAACACCCGAAACATGTAGAGCTGCCTACTGAAATGTAATAAACTGAATAAGTCGGATCTTGTTGGAAAAATTATTAAATTCGGTTCAAGATGCACGGACCCATGTATATAAAATGTCACTATGTAGCTACATGAAAACTGATTGTTCACTATGAGAAGGAGTTGTAAACAACATAATGTTCTCAGACATAACCTTCATTATGTTGTGTGGTATCTAAATGTATTCTTACCTTGCTTAAGTATTTATTATTATATTTATACTCTGTGAATATGAGGTTGAAAAATTTGGTCACACTTTTCATTATTTTATATTTTTTAGAATATTGTATAATTTTCTTTTAATCCCTTGAGCCAACTGTCTTAATACTTCAAGTGATTTAAAAACGATGGTAAACGAGGCGACCTTTTCGTTGTACTGGTAATTGGAGCCAAAGCGAGTGTGGTATCATTTATTTATTTATTTAATAAATATAATCAGAGATTAAGCTCTCCATCTGGTCAGTTCTGGGTCCTGTTCCGTTACCTTTACACAGACACCTCACAATTTTGCAATTTTCGTTTTATATTGATAGAGTACCTACGAAGTTTGGTTTTCAGGTAGTGGTGCTGACCACAGTCCCCCGCCCTGCTTCTAGTACTGAGATTGAAAATGGTTTGGAGCTATGCTTCACTCTCCCGCCTTTTTCTGCGGAGATATGCCGTGAGGCGAGCTTTACCTTTACGTTGTGCCACCATATTATGCAACCACTGAAAGTAAAGGAATTTATTATGCATCCTCTATTTTCCTTATTTGTTCTTCCGTTAACATCCACTGTTAGAAACTATATATATATATATGGATATTGCTGTGTAGAAATTTAAAAGGTGAATTACCCTTTCGCTTAAATCGGGTTGAGGACAGAACTTTGATGGTGGGGTGCCGATATGTATAGTGGCGTTTATCGTACTCTTGCAGTGAGGAATCGTGTTCGCTTGTAAATCTTTGGAACGTGTATTAACGCTAAATAATGTACAAAATTTCATTTTCTACATCACAAAGAATAAGGCTGTTTTCGTCAGTAAGGCCAACCAATTAGTGATGTTTAGGCAAGCAGTCGCTCGTGGGTAATGTATAAGAAACACATAAGCAGAATGCACATATTTTGGGGAACATTGTTACAAGTTAATACACTAAAGGTTTTAGTGTCCATTGGCACTACTTTTCAAATGTACGGACTGACTTAAAACAGAATTTGTACACCAGGTATTAATAATATTACCGTGTAGTACTACACTAATTAAGTAATTAAACTGATAATGGCATCAAATTTCATCAAGGAATGCCCTGTAGGTATATACGTATACACATAAAACTTTAGGTGTCTGATGAAGGCTGAAGTCGAGATCTCTCATTTTGCTTGAATGAGACATTTGACAGTTTGAAAGTAAAGACCGATTTTCAGTAAAATTACAGCTGTCATAAAAGTTAATTTGTAAAGCGATTTCACGGTAGGACTTGGTATATAAATTTTCTCATTTAGGCACATAACTTCGCGTAACTTCTCCGCAGTAATAAAGGATGAACGACCGTGTTGCTGGAACATCTTAGAGCAGACCGATGTTTGTTTCTTCTTCTTCACTCCTTGTACTGTAATTATTGTCAAGTACAAAATTAATCACTCTCTAGCGAGTAAAATACAGAGACGAAAATGCTGAATAAGACAACAACATTGTTGTTACCAGAACAGTCACATATACTGCCATAGAATGCGTATTGAGAAATGTTTAGGGATTGAAAAATTGTGCAAGCTTGACGTCTTGTGGTGTCAGGTTGTTTTTCTAACACAGCATTCCGGAAGCCATTACAGTTAACATTATTGTAAGTGCTACACACTATTTAACTTCTTCTATCACATGTTGCTCTCTCTGTTTCTCCATATTTAAACCTCAGCCTTCTCTGGTCGTTTCAATTTCACACGTAATATTTCCCTTGAAGGGAAATATTTCTTCTCGGGCAATTAGAAAGTACTTTAAAACGAATTTTGTCGTAATATATTACAGGCTTCCTAACACGTGCCTGTCTTTTAAAGAGTCTTATATTTCTTCCCTCAGGTCTAACAGAGTTCTTGAATGAACTTACACTGAAACACAGCAATGAATGTCCATCGTAAAGCAAGGTTTAAAATCTGATAAAATACAGTAAAATTTCATTGTTCTTCAAGCGGAGTTAATTATGGTTTCACTCAGGTAAGAGAATCTTGGCGTTTGGCATCGCGTTTTTTATCTGTATTAAAAAATAGTAGTTGTACACGGTCAAACAAAACCTTTAATAGTAAACAAATCGTCACATTAACTCTAGTGACATATGCTTCGAATTATTCAGTAATTAGATTAATCTATTAAAATATGAAAATATAAAACTGCAGAAATACTTATCTCGACTCTTTAGAGCATTGCAAAAGATCTAGATCTCATTCCCAGTACATTAACACACGATATTTTTTGTTATATAGTTATAAATTTTTATATTGAAATATGTCAGACTGATGACAGAATAAGTGGGAACTTTCATCATTAGAGTTAATGTGAACAAGATCTTTGGACTAATAAATATTATGTTTGACGGCGTACAAGTAGGCTACTGTTTATTATAGAAATTTGCTTATATGTTATCAATCCACAGCTCCATGTAACATCACATGTAGTGTGATGCACAGAGTGTTTGTAAAGTTACCCGGTGGGTTTATCAGAGTATACGTGTATTTCCTTAACTCTTACATACACTAAACTAGAATGACAATGCACGTATAACGTTATATTATTTGGCGTTCGTGCAACAATTGTTACAGTGGAAAAGCAATAGGTATTACGTATTCTGAGTGTGTGTTTGTAGCCTTACATATCCAGCATGCAATGTTTACGCGTCGTATTGTCATCTGTGGCCTGTCCGGCTGGACATATTATCTCAAAAAGACACGATTTTCTAAAAATAGACGTTACTGAGCATAAAATGTGTTTTGTTTGTCTCTACAAATTTTATCTGAAACTTTTTTTCATTCTAAGAAGAACTGAACGAGATGTGATAAAAAATGTTCATTGGTCTTCATGTAGAATACTCGTTATTCGTGTCAGAGCTTAATTCTAAATTCTCTCGACAGAATTTCGCGAAATATTTAAATATCAAATATCACGCAAATTCGTCTAGTGGGAGCCGAGTTTCATGCTGACGGACGGACAGACAGATATGACGAATCCAATAGTCGCCTTTGGCAATTTTGCGAACGTGCATAAGAACGAAATAAATGCTTAAATGACAGTTAATTAGCAATGTTTGTGTCTGTCGTACATAAACTGATCGAATGATTAAAGTTAACATATTTTGACGCTACGTCAGGCCAAGGTTGTGGGAATATTTTTATTTTCTGAAGCTGCTGCAACTGGAAACACTTGTGCTATGAGAATTTTGTATGAAATAAATCATTTATCGGGTTCGTCGTTCGACAAAGAGTCGCGCATGGAAATTTACTGGCAGAAACTTTTCCATTTCAAATGTATGCCAATGTTTTATTTAATTCGGTATGTAAAACAGAAAAACAAATTGACCTAATATCTAGAAATAAATTTGTATAGGGAAACAGTGATTAAATGAACATAATGAATATCAGAGCACTATCTCATACAATATACTGATGAGTCACATTGCACACTACAACAGCGTCAGACTTCATCACTCCACCATGATGCCCTTATCAGGAACATGCATTGTGACAAAAACTGATAAGATGTAAAGATAGAATTAAGTGTAACAGCTAGTAATGTTTGAAAGGGTGAGTACTGGAAAAATATGGTTTGTTTCCGCTTTTATTACAGCCATTTAAGGGTATCAAAACTACTGGTGTGTGACGGGCTTGTGATATCCATTGCTGACACGTAGGTGTGTGAGATGATGTAGATTTATTTTAGTCTTCGTTGGGTTAAAATTTATTAGTCCCTAATGGCGCCGGGTCATTCTTCTATAATATTTCGCCTGCAGAGTGTAACGTGGTTCTTATAGGTTAAGTCAAGTTATTCTGGTCGTGATTTCGGTTTTCCCAGTTAGGGGCCTGTGACTTATCTCTTAGTTTCCCCAGTTACACTTCCACATTCACGTAATATTATGACGCTGTTATTTTTCCCATTCCCTCCTTCTAAAATAACCCTCTTATATGTATCCTAACTTGCCTTGTGAAATATTACGAGTTCTAGTCTTGAGTGTTAGCTCGCGATGTGCGCGATGGTGCACGTACAGCACCTTGGGATTTTGTAACAATTTACGTTTCATATTTAATATTCCACTAAACCAAACAAAACAACTTCTACTCAAGCAGAACTAGAGATTTATCGAACTAAAATGTAGCAGCCGAAAAAAATAATCTAAACAACAAAACCTATTAATGCAACAAGTTATGCTATATATATATATATATATATACACTTAATAACCTTGTAATATGTTATACTGTTTACCCCCTATTGTACATTTTCAATTAGTATTCAGCAGTTTTAATATTATAACGCTATATGTACAATATTTGTTAAACAGACCACAGACAATACAGCTACTGCAGGCATTAATTATAAAGATCTATACGACTGAATATGAGATCCCATGACTTTGACAAACAATACATTGTATACACCAGCATTTAAGGTTTTACAAGTATTTTGGCCTGACGATGGCGTGCCTAAGACGAAACTAGTCGTCATTATTTAAATTAATAAAATATAAGATAGTTGTGTTTGACGAAATATGTATTTTATTTCATTTTATTATTATAACTAAATTTAGTTCAGTTCGTACAGCTTTAGCCCAAGCTTAGTTACCATATTTAAATAAAATTTGCACTCTTCTCGGCTTATCTGCATTTAATCATTAAAAGATCTGGTCGCTTCACGTATAGATAATGGGCTCCACCTTACAAACATCCAGCCAGCGCTGATGTTATCATCCGTATTTCTTATGTTAACTGTATTAGATATATAATAGGTACCCGTAGTGGTCAGGCAGTATCCGTGCTTTTCATTTCGGAAACCACTAATCGGAATTCGATGACCTTTAGCACTGGAGAACACTAAAATTTTTAGGTAAGTTATAATTTTAGTTTATATCGGTAAAATATCAAAGCCTGAATATAATTCATTGTTTAATTGATAAAAACGCAGACAGGCTTGAATTAGAAGTCCCATCAGAAAAGGAATTTTCCATTAATTGTTTCTGCATACCATTGGAGTATATAGAGTACACGCTGCCCCATGCTTTGGTATCGGTATATTTGAAAATCCGAAAGCAGCTAACATATATGATAATAAATCCTTAGTTGCCTGATATATTGGCTCCTTGTCCCAAGATATCATTCTTTTAAGTAACAGAATTTTCGCCTAATAATTAATATAAAATACGGTAGACGTTGGAAATTCCCTCTGTCCTTGCAGGAGTCGAATCATCTTGTAATCTAGCGAAAATTGATCTGTTTTGCAGATGTACGCAGCTGCAAGTTGCTAGGTTTAAATATACACATTACGATCTTCATGTTTGCACCGTGTATCAATGATAATTAAACACTTTATTATCTAACTAATGCACAATATATAATATGTAGGTACAATTAAATTTATAAAATATTTGAAAGTGCTCCAGCGTGTTTCGGATCACAGAAGATCCTTCATCAGGGAGCCTTGTACAGTGCTTGGCTAAGCAAGCTAGCCAAGCACTGTACAAGGCTCCCTGATTATGGATCCCCTGTGATCCGAAACATATTGGAGCACTTTTAAATATTTTATAACTTTAATTGTATCTACATATTATATATTGTGCATTAGTTGGATAATAAAGTGTTTAATACACATTATGATTTAGTGAAGTATGTGACTAATGGTACTTTAATTGTTGCTACAAGAAATAACACGAAACTCTGATATATTAACATAAAACAAAACAAATAGATTTAGGGAAACACGAAGCATAGTGACTTAGCTTAGATTTTGTAATATTTGTTTCTATGCGCTGTGTTGCAGAGAAAATAACAAGAAAGATGAAAGTGCTGTTGAAAGAAACTATCAGTAACACTGCCTAAAGTTTTATACCTATAGGCGTGCTGTTGTTGATTACACTATTTTTATTAATTAAATCCCCCTGTGTGACTTTAAATACACGTGCGTCGCTACCACTTTACGTTCTGACCTGTACACAAGGTCATTCTCAGTGACGTGTGCACACACACACACACACACACACACAATAACTGCGCGAAGGATCCAGTTTTGTAATACAAATACAAATATATTGCCCATTGTCTGTTATCAGTGCATTTTCAAGAAAAGTTTTTTCAGTCGTTAAACTTTTATTACAAAAATGGACATAAGTGAATTTGTATAGTCATTACAATTTAAAATTTAAGGGTTAAATGTTTTAGTGATTAAAATTTTGAAACCGTAGGAATATATATATATATATATATATATTGCTCCAAAGTATTCGTAATATACGTAATTGAAATATGGTTACTCCTTTCCCACATTATTTTATAAGTTTTATTCCTCATACTTCTCCTGTTTGTGTATGTATAATAACCGCATTGCCTACAGGTTATTTTATTAGTCAAGTTGCTTGGTGATTTACCTTGGTGCTGAGTTGGCCAAGTCACTCTCTTCTGTTCTTTATGACGTCAATGAAACATCGCATAATTACCCATACTGTGAAAGACCTCGTATATGTGAATACTCTCCTGAAGATAACCTGGTACGTAGGTCGAAATATGTAAAGGTAGCAACACACGTGTACAGAATTATAAAACACACACACACACACACACATATATATATAAAACATAGTCGTACACAATTTGTGTAGGACTATATATATATATATACAGGGTGTCCCAGGAGGAATGTGCAAGACTTCGAGAGAGTGTTCCTTATGTTAAAGTATACCGATATAACCCAAAACACCTATATCCAAAGTTGAACGGTTACGGAGATAATGGCCAGAGAAAAGTGGGGGGCTTCTTGCGGTTCCAAATACTGCAAC